>OGQG01000022.1_pt1 | contig 139525 bp, 101 predicted proteins | sample 1553201 | NCBI WGS metagenome assembly OGQG01 (sample SAMEA2579925, study PRJEB22360) | human gut metagenome | biome: human gut; feature: human-associated habitat; material: faeces | place: Denmark | collected 2008/2010
TTTCTCTTTATGGGCTAACTGCCTTTGCAGTTTCACCAGTTTCTTTTCGTATTTTCTGATGATTTTTGGATTTTCGTATTTCTTTCCAGCTGAAGTAATACATAACTCCTTAATACCTAAATCTATTCCTGTATTTTGATTTATATGTGGCAGTTCCACGTGTTCTGTTTCCACTAAAATTGATACATAATATTTTCCACTCGGAACTTGTGATATCGTTGCCGATTTTATCTGTCCGATAAAATTTCTATGCAGTTTTGCTTTTATTCCTTTTAATTTAGGCAGTTTTACTCTATTGCACCCGAAATCTACTGTTATATTGCCATTCGTAAAATTTGTTGTATATGACTTATGATTATCGTGTTTACTCTTAAACTTCGGATAACCTGCGTGTTCCTTGAAAAACTTCTGGTATGCAGCATCCATGTTGTAAATCGCATTTGTCAGAGCAAATTTATCCACTTCTTTCAGCCATTCATACTCTTTCTTTAATTGTCTATTGCAGTAATTGTTACAGTCGGTTTTACTAACTGATTTTTTCTCTTTCTCATATACTTCTTTCCGGTATGCCAGTGTCTGATTATATACAAAACGGCAACAGCCAAATGTTTTTGCAATCTGTATTTTCTGCTCATTATTAGGATATATTCTGTATTTATATGCCTTTAACATCCACTGTCACCCTCTTTCTCAACCTTGATTTTCTATATATCTCTTCAGCATTTCTTCCGATACATTTCCTACACTACAGGCAAAATATCCATCTGTCCAAAAGGTATGTTCTTTCTAAGTTTCTTCCGGGAGACTATCATTGTAGGCATCTACCATATCTGCACCTTCTGCGTCTAATATTTCTTCCCAACCCATAATAAATTTCCTCTTTTCTTAAGTACTTTTCATTTGTCGATTTTATTTTATCATATCATAATACCTGTCTGTAATCCACGTGGAATTAAATGTCATTCCCTTCTTTCCTTTATTCATACTCCTTCCGAAACTTACTCTGTCTGATTCACATCTTTTTTCGTTGTCATCTGCCTGACCGTTCCATTCCATGTATAACGGATGACAGTCACAAATTTTGCATTTTCCGGACGTACCAGCTGATAAATGGCAAGTGCCGGAACCGTCTCGTAGTCTCCCCACAAGATCTGAGAATTGATCATAAAATTAAAATCAAATTCTACCATAAGGCGGAACATATCACGGATGTTCATCTCATCCACCCCGGCAAATGCCTCATCCAGGGAGATCAGCCTTGGGGCATCCCCTCTTGCACCTGCATATTTTGCGACAACGGCTGAAAACAACGGCACATACATCGCCATTGCTTTTTCACCGCCGCTGAACGTGAAGAATACACGGTCTGTCAGTTCCCGCTTTTTCTCGCCGGTCTTCTGGCATTCCAGCTGGAATTCAAACCACTTGCGATAATCCAGAACTTCTCGCATGATTGCATGGAAGGACTGCATATTCGCTGTCTCATCGGCTTCCTTTCTTGCCTCGGCAATCTTGGAGCGGAAATGTCTGGATAACTGTTCGACTTCTTCCGGACGCATGATCTCGGCATCTTTTTGAAGCAGATCCACCAGTGTTTTTGTATCCATCTGTTCTTCTTTGTCTGCCCGCTTGTTTTTCCAGCGAAGGCTCAGTTTCAAACCGCTGGAAGTTTTCATAGACTCCATCAGATCGTTCATTTTTTCCACCCAGCGTTTGCTCGCCTGGATTCTGGCACGAATCTTTTTGCTGATCGTATTGGCAAGGATATCTTCAAAAAGTTCTTTATCTTTATCGTTGAGCAGCTGACTCTGTACTCTTTCATTTTCTTCCAGAATAGAGAGCAGTTCTTTAAATTTCACAACGGTTCCATGGTACTTTGCAGAAACATCGATACGTTTCATACTCATCTCCAGGAAGGAAGTCTGTTCATCCAGATCCTGGAACAGTGTCTTTAATGTCATCTGATATTCCAGCAGATAACCTCTGTTTTTATGATACTCTGCCTGAAGCTTTCCAAGAAGGTCACTCTGCCTGTCGTTTCCGAATTTTCCGGCAAGCTGGCTGCATACTTTTGCCGCTTCTTTTTCTGTCACTTTTTCTGTTGCCGAAAGCTCCATCACATAGCCAAGCTGATATTCCTGTTCAAATACTTTTTTCAGCCAGATTTTTTTGTCCTGCAGTTTTTCGGTGATCTTCTGATTTTCTCTCTGTTTTTCTTCCAGAATTTTTCTCCCGCTCTCCAGCTCACCTCTTTTTCTTGCGGAAGCTTCTTTTTCCTGCGGAATCACGCTTAAACGTTCCATGCAATAATCCAGCCTGCTCTTAATTTTTTCGTAGTCGGTAAGCTTTAACTGTTCCTGTACTGCCAGAAGTTCTGCTTCTTTTTGTTTTTGCTGTGTGAGATTTCTGCCAAGTTCGTACCGGATATCATCCAGATCCTTCTCGATATCTTCCAGATAAAATTCCTGGCTTCTTATGTAGTGCAGCGTATTGATATAGTCTTTATGGCAGATCTGCAGCTGGTTCAGGCACTCCGTATATTCTTTCAGTGCTTCCTGAACTTCTTCAAACAGATCCAGTCTCGCTTTCAAGTAACATTTCTGACAGGCTTCCTGCACCCGCAGGCGTACTTCATCCAGCTTCTTTCGCTCTGTCTCGACACGCTGTTTCTGCTGCTGTATCTTTTCATTCAGATCCTTTAATTTTTCTTCCTGCTTTTCACACTCTTTTGCGGCAATCTTCAGGTCATGGTCTTTTGGGAAAGTGTTCCATTCTTCCGACAGTTTTTTCAGACGACTCTGGATTTTTTCGATTTCCTGTTCTTCTGTTTCGATTTCTTTTTGCTTCTCCTCCAGGAGCTGCTGCAGTTCTGCGATCTTATCCAGGCGATACTGTTCTCTTGCTGTAGAACCGATAAAACAAGGTGTGTACTGTTTTGTTACCGTGCCTTCGAGAACTCCGATCTTATAATTTCCGTCCTCATCAATCCAGGTCGCTGCCTGATCGGATCTTCCTGATGTGATTGCTGACAAAACACCCGATACATTCTGATATAAGAACATATCATGATCCGGATTGTCGATATCCAGCCAATCCATAAGGTTGTTCCTGACATACTCTGCATCCGTAAATAAATAGCGGTCGCAGCATCCTTCTTCGCTCTGAAGAACCTGCTCCCGGTACTGCGGTGCAATGATCAGTGCATCCAGGATTCCCATGTGCAGAAGTGCTTCTTCCAGTCTGGCTGCTTTTTCTTTCCCCAGCTTCTGATCAAAATCAACCATCTTATAAAACGGCAGATATGGGATGTTCCTTTCATCCAGACGTTTTCTGTTTTCAAGAACTGCCGCATCCCTTTCCGGCTCCGGTTCTTTCTGGTTTTTCCACTGTCTCAGTTCCGTGCTGATCGCATCGTATTCTTTTTTAAGTTCTGAAAGCTGCCAGCTTCTCTGGGTTTTCTCTGCTGATAAAGCCTCGTTTTTCTGATCATACGCTTTTTTGCTTAAATTTCGAATCGCCCAGTAGTCACTGTCCGACTGATAGTTTTCAATCTGCCTTGCCATCTCCTGCAGAACTTTCGCCTCCGGATGCAGTTCTTCATTTTGCTGATTCCATTTATAAATCTGCTCGATCAGTTCCTGACGGATCTCATGAAGCTGATTTTCGTACTGTAAAAGTTCTCTCTCTGCTTTGTTTCTCTCATCCTGATACTGATCCAAATCCTGAAGGAACGTGCTGTAACGCTCCTGCACCGCTTTTTCTTCCAGAAGCAACTGCTTTCCCTGCTCTACTTTTTTCGTGTAATCTTTCAGCAGTTTCCGATGTGCATCAAAAGAATATTCCTCTTCTTTCTTTTCGCAAAGCTCTTCCTTCATAAAAGAAAAATCATCAAATGGAACGCCATCCATATCGGATTCCATTTCCGCCAGATATTCTTCGATTTCAGACCATTTTTCTTCTTTCTTTTCTTCCTGTTTTTTCAGGATTTCTTCTGTATCGATCCGCTTTTCGTTTTTCGTCTGCTCCTGCTGTTTTTTATCGGCAACAATTTTCTGTAACTCTCTGATCTCCTGGCTTATTTTAATCTCGCGGTCTTTTAATTTGGCTGCATCATTATCTGCCAGGGAGTCCTTCTCTTCCTGAAGCAGCTTTTCTTCTCCTGCAAGTTCTTCATAATGTTCTTTTTCTGCCTGATAAGATGCTGTATTTTCCAGGATTGCTTTTTCAGTCTGAACTGTTTTTTCTTCCGCCTGGCGGCACTCTTTTATGGCTTTTGTATAGAGAAGTGCTTTGTCATACAGTACGATCTCATTATACTGATCGTACACTTTTTCAATCTGTTTCGCTGCAGAAATACTTTCTTTTAAGGTATCCAGATTTGTTTTCATGCCATCCATATTTTCGATCGCTTCCGACATCGGACGAAGATCATCTTCGGATAAGGTCTGAAGCGAACTACTCAGGATATCATTGATCACGGTAGGCTTGAAATCCTTTGACAGTTTCGGCGTTCGCAGCTGGATCAGAAGGTTCAGCAGTTCCCTGTATTCTTCCTGTGTCTCAAAACCAAACAGCAGTCTGTTGACACACTGTGCATACTCGCTCTGTGTTTCCATCACTTTTCCGCCTTCTCCGATGCGGTTTTTCAGTTCACGCATAGTGCAGGTGATCTTGCTTTTTTCTTCTTTATAGAGATAAAGATCTTTGCCGATGCGTCTGCCGTCCGTAATGCAGAAATACCAGGAGTCCATTTTTTTATTTTTCCGGGCACGCATACCGATGCCAAGTGTCAGAAATTCATCGCTTTCTTTGCGTTTGAGCTCCATATAAAGGTATCCGGTCCGCTCATCCCGTCCATCCCCTTCTTCGAGAAGATAATTTTCCATTTTTCTTGCTTTTGACCCAAATGGATCCAGACGCTCCGGACGCATATTTCCATCCAGGAGCAGCGGGATAAAACTCTGCATCGTTACAGATTTTCCGGAACCATTGGCTCCGCGAAGCAGCATCCTGCCATCCAGAAAGTAAAACTCTTCTTCGTCGTAGTACCAGAAATCAATCAGCCCTACCCTGTATATCTGCCATTTACTGTTCATCACTGCCTCCATTTTTCATAAATTCTTCCGGATACTTTCCGATCACTTTTCCGACTGCCGGACTGAGCCAGATATCTTTCTCTTCCCGGATCAGTCCCAGTTCCAGCATATAATTCTTTACATTTTCACAAAATTCTCCTGTTGTCATCTCACGGTATGTTTTGATAAATCCCCTTCCATAAAGCTCTTTGCATGACTCCAGGATGCCTGTAAACATCTCTCTTGGAATAAAGATACGTTCATCTGCCGCAGGCACGATCTCTCCTTCTTCTATCTTTTCACAGATCATACCGTTCACAAGCAGGATCACATCCGATATCGTGTTTTCTTCCGGAAAACACCGCCCCATGCGGCAGTCCTGTGAAAGAATGAGAAATGCACTTGTGCGGTGCACGTGCAGTTCACAGTCCAGATATTCTTCAAAATCACTCTGTACCAGATTCCTCTGATTGCGGATATAGGCGAAATCTTCTTCATTCTGCTCATTTTTATACATCCCCATCGTCATCAGAAGCTGGCGGTAAACTCGCTGTCTTCGCACAATTCCGCGGTCTTCATCGACATCGATCCACTCTTCTTTCTGAAAATCCTCCGGCTTTGTATATCCCATGATATCCTGCGTAAAATTCCGCATAAAGTAGCGGGACGCCCCGGTATTTTCATAGAGCACTTCATTGCTCCCGTCTTTCGCAAAATTCTCTTCACTTCCGTCATCCACATCAAGAATGCCGCTGTTCACACAATATTTCAGCACTTTGATCAGGTGTCTGCGGTACTGGTAGACCGTCCAGTCAATCTGCTCTTCCTGATACTGCCCTTGTATGTATTCCGTCAGTTCTGATAATACAAACTGTTCCATCGCTTCTTTTTCTTCCAGGAACATCAGGATCATACAGAAAAATACATACTCTATCTTGTCGTTAAATTCCAGAATCCCCATCCAGTTCTCCGGCTTTGCCGGCATTTTCTCTATTTTTATCAGATATGGATTAACGATCATCTGATACCCCAGCTTCTCCGTCAGAAATTTCTTAATGGCCGGTGCTTCATCTTTCATCCGATAATACAATTCCCTGTCTCTGCTTTTTAAAATCCATCTTCTCCCCAGTAATATTTCTAACGCATTCATTTTTTCTCCTCAAACCGGATTGTGTACGCCGGCATCTGTAAAATCCCATCTTTTGCATGCAACATACAGGTTTCTTTCGTATCTGCATTTTCGATATAATAAATTTCGCCGCTCTCTGTCTTCCCGCGAAAATGCTTATTCTCCAGTGCTTTTGACAGCCACAGCAGAAAAACATCTCTTACATGCGGCTCAATCTCCGGCAGTTCTGCAAACGAAATTTTTCCATCTTTAATATAGCTGCGAAGCAGTTTCTGTTCTTCCTCCAGCCTGCGGATCGTCTCCAGACGCACTGCCTCTTTTTCTTTGCTGCGGTCTGCAATGCCGCTTCGTTTTGCCTTTTCCTTGTAGGTCCGTACACGTGGAAGCACTGTTACCACATGCGGATCTTCTTCAAAAACACCGCTGTTGATGCTCTCCGTCTTTCGCCCAGAAAGCCCCTTTAAATGCAGCGGTTTTTCGATCCCGAAAACAGAAGCCGCCAGCCTGTGTGCCTCATAGATATCCTCGCATTTTGAGAACATCACTGCCAGTTTATGGTATTCTTCTCTTCGATTGGAACCGCTATTGCTCAGTTCGCTGATCCTTGCTGCATATCTTGTGATTTTTCTTATGATTTCGTTTGTCGTATCAAACACACGCACCACTTCCGACTGCTGATCCTCCGTCGCCATGAACCACTCTTTCAGGCTCTGCCAGCGTCCGGTGACTTTATCAAGGATCATTTCTTTTGTCAGCTCTACATCAATCTGAGGAATCGAGACTTCATATTTTGCTTCTTTCTCCAGTATAGCAATTATCTGATGTTCTTCTGTATTCTTCAGGTACTGCTCGATCGCCGACGCATTGATCTGCAGGCTTTTTACGAAACTTCGCAGATATTCGATCAGCCGGTCCTTGAAGATCAGAAATTCCTGCGTTTTCATCATCTGCTCCGCTTTCACACTGTTCAGCTCACGCATATAATCCTGATAATTCTGATTGAGACGGATGAAATCGCTGCCCAGATTATTCCACCAGCTGTAGATTTTTTCTGGTTCTTCGTTCTGCATTTGCGGGATTTTTTCCAGATTCATGCGGACCCGCTCCAGAAGTGTCGGCTCCAGGGAAGAACTTTCGATAAACAGATTTTCTACCCGGATCACCATTCGCTCGATTTCTACTGTCGCTTTTGACAGCTGATAGCGAAATTTTTTATTTTTAAATTCTTCAATCGTGGTCACTCTCCTGGTATCCTGCGTGGTGATCAGATTCCCCCAGGCAGTCAGTGCCGTAAGATCCTGCTGACACTGTTCCGGTGTATACTCCTGAAAATACGGATCTTCTTTTAATTCCTCATAAACTTCTTCCTGGTAGATCCAGTATTTCAGCTTTTCATAATTTAAATAAAAAAGCCGGATGATCGGGCGATATCTGTCTGTATTGTCTACATTCAGGTATTTCGCCTCCAACATCGGCTTTTTCAAAGTCTCATTTATTCTCATAATGTCTGCTGTCCTCTTTTATCCGATTTATTTCGTCCATGTAAAGCGGACGTTCAAAATTTATATCTTCGGCATACTTTCATTTAACTACAAGTATCGTATCATAAGACAATTTACATCACAAGATAATTTTTACTTTTCGTTTCTGTTCCATAAAATTGCAAGCACGGAACTGACAAGCAGCAGCATCGGATAGAAGAGTCTTGGCATGATCTGGAATGCCGAAAGTTCTCCGCCCAGTTCATTTACGGCAGAAATCGCCACCAGCATCTGGGCACCGTATGGGATGATGCCCTGGAAAATACAGGAAAAGGTATCCAGGATCGAGGCTGCTTTTCTCGGCGTGATGCCGTACTCCTGTGCCATTTCTTTTGCGATCGGATTTGCCATGACGATCGCCACTGTATTGTTTGCCGTAGCAATGTCCATCGCACCGACCAGCAGTCCCATGCCAAGCTGACCGCCACGTTTGCCGCGGAAAATCCGGTGAATCCAGGCAAGCAGAGCATCAAATCCGCCATATTCACGGATCAGAGCACACATTGCCGCAACCAGAATCGCAACCATGCAAGTTTCAAACATTCCAGAAACGCCATTCCCCATGTTTGCAAGAAGATCAACCGGTGCGATATGCCCTCCGGCCAGCATGATAAACGCCCCGGAAACAATCCCGATCAGAAGCACCACAAAAACATTGATACCGATAATGCCTCCGATCAGCACCAGCACATACGGGATCACCTGCACCAGATGATACGACTGGCTGACCTGCCCCTGCACTTCTGTCTGAAAGGACAGAATCAGGATTAAAATCAGCGTTGCGGCTGCTGCCGGAAATGCAATCCAGAAATTCTCCCGGAACTTGTCTTTCATCTCACAGCCCTGTCCGTTGCAGGCGGCGATCGTCGTATCCGAAATAAAGGAAAGATTATCGCCGAACATTGCTCCTCCCATAACAGATGCCACACAAAATGCAAGTTCAAATCCGGACGCAGCGGAAACAGCCGATGCGATCGGCACCAGAAGCGTGATCGTTCCGACCGATGTTCCCATCGCCACGGAGACAAAACAGGCCACCACAAACAATACCGCCACTGCATATCTCGCCGGGATCAAGGAGAGCATACAATACGCCACACTCTCTGCACTTCCCCTGCCTACAACTCCGACAAACGAACCCGCCGCCAGAAAGATCAGCAGCATCGTGATGATGTTTTTATCACCCACGCCGCCAGACATGATCTCCAGTTTCTGTTCAAAATTTACCGCCCGGTTCTGCAGACAGGCAACCAGGATCGCTGCCAGAAAAGCAACCACAATCGGCACATTATAAAATCCCATCGGAATTTTCATCACGTATTCAAATAAAATACCAAGTCCGAGATACAGCACAAGAAATACGCCGATCGGCAACAGAGCGATCGCATTTCCTTTTGTTTTTCCATTTCTGTTTTCCTTTTCTTTTCCCATTTTTGCTTCCTTTCTGTTACTGTTCTTCCTTCTTTCTCATTTCAAGCACTCCGAGAAGTTTTGTAATCTCCTTTTGCGGATCATCCCACCAGTCCATCGTCCAGATGCGATACAGTTTCCATCCAAGTCCTTTCAGCACTTCAAACTGTGCCACCTCACGGTCTTTCGTATTTGACGACTGACAGTAAGAATCTCCGTCCGTCATAATTCCGAGCAGATATTCTTCCGGATGATCCGGATTAATCACTGCGATATCCACTTTGAATTTTGAATGGCCGACATTTAACTGATACTCGTATCCAGCATCTGCAAGTGCCCGGCAGATTTTTGCTTTGATCCCCTGATTTTTGACTGCTTCATTCTGTCTGTAGTCTCCCCGCAACTTTCCGTTTTGAGCAAATTCCATGAAATATTTCAGAGATTCTACGCCTTTTGCTTTTGTTCGTCTCAAATTGATCTGATCGGCTGTCATAACAGAAAACACCACCATTTCACACCGGGCACGGGACACCGCAACATTCAGACGTTTCCATCCGCCATCCCGGTTCAGCGGTCCGAAATTCATGGACAGCTTTCCTTCCGCATCCGGTCCGAATGCCACGGAAAACAGGATCACATCACGCTCATCTCCCTGGACATTCTCCAAATTTTTGACAAACAGCGGCTCTTCTCCCATATTTGCCCATTTATCAAAATTTAAATCTTTCTGATATTCTTCCTGAAGCAGATCCTCAATCAGAGTCTGCTGATTAACATTAAAAGTAACCACACCGATCGTCTGCTTTTTCTGCTCTGGATCGGCATATCTTTTCTTGATCTCCGCAACGATCGCCTGTGCTTCTCCTTCGTTCACACGGCTCTTGCCGCGATCAAAAAAGCCTTCCACTTTTACCATGCTGACGCGTCTTTGCCGGTCATTTACCGATGGGAACGTAAGCATAGAATTTTCATAAAATTCCCGGTTACAAAAAGCGATCAGGCTCTCATGGCGGCTTCGGTAATGCCAGTGCAGATGTGCGGACGGCATGCCAAGTGCCAGACAGTCATCGAGAATACTGTCCAGATCTTCGATATCCAGATTGTCCTCATCCACCGAATTTCCCGCAAAAAAGCTGGTCGGAGGCATCTGATTCGGATCCCCTACAATCACTGCATTTTTGCCTCTTGCAAGGGTACCGACTGCTTTACAGGTCGGAAGCTGCGATGCTTCGTCAAATACCACAATATCAAACAGATCATTTTCTGCCTTTAAATACTGAGCCGCCGAAATCGGACTCATCAGCATACACGGACAGAGTCTCTGCAAAATATGCGGGATCTGTTCAAACAGTAGACGGATGGAAATACCTCTGCCGTTGCTGCTGATCGCCCTTCTTAAATAATTCAGTTCTCTGCTGACTTCCACCGAATCACCGACCGACAGAAGCTGCGATGACAGCCGGTAAAACATTTCTTCTTTCGTCAGCTGCATACATTCCTGATCCAGCTTTTTAAACTGCCCGATCTGAACCTGAAAACCGGTTCCGGTAAATCCGTTCAGCACCGGTTCGGATTCGATCACGCCAAGAATGATCGCCCGGTAAATGGAACGCAGATATACATTCAATACCACTTCATGCGGAAGGCCTTTTTCATAGGCATCACAGATCGGAGCAAGCCCGTTTTTCCGGCACAAATCTACATTCTGCTGATAAACAATCCAGTCTTTTAATGCGGCTGCATTTTCCAGAATACAGCTACAAAGTGCCTTTCTGTTCTCAATCCAGTCTGCTTTCTCATCGCAAAATTTCAGTTCCAGCAACTCTGCAACCTTTCGCTCTGCAGCATCCATGCTATTCCAGATAGAAAAGAGTGCTTTTCCCTTTCGGACAAGTGTACTTAAAATGCCCATCGCCTCGATTTCCTGAAGCACTCCGGCAAAACGTGCCATACTCTTTCTCTGATTTTGGATCTGTGCTTTATAAGACTGCAATTCTTCATTTGTCAGATGTTCTTTCAAGATCTGTTTCCAGTCATAAGACAGTTCTGCTTCTGCCGCTTCCATTTTCTGCTCTTCCTGCTGATAAGCAGTGATCTCCGTCAGATACAGCGGAATCTGCTCGACCTCCACCGGAAATACGGCAAACAGCTGCATTTCTGCCACAAGTGCCGCCTGTGCTTTTCCTTTTAAGAAAAATACCTTTTTGTTTGCTTCTTCGTACTTCACATGATAAGAACTCATGTCCTGACTCAAGAAATTTTCGTTCCATTTTGAAAGCATTTCTGCCTTTTTCTGTTCAAATTTCTCCTGTTTTTCCAGATATTCTTCCGGAACGGAAAATTCACGTTCAACAGAATCTGTTGTCCTCAAAAAGGCAGGCATTTTTTCCGTACTTTCCATACACCTGATCAGTTCGGATACCTGATTCCATTCTGCCTTTGTGACCGGGTTTTTGATTCCGGAAGAGGCGGCAAAATCCGCCATCTGAGCCTGGATGTTATCAAGTACAGACAGATAGTTTTGCATCGCCGGCTCCAGTTCCGTTTTCAGATGCTGACTGTACTGTGCCCTTTTCACTGCCGCAAGCGGATGCTGATACGGATGACCGATGGATCTTCCGGCTGAGATCAGACGTTCCAGATGGTTTTTCTGACTGCTCAGATCACCTTCTGTTATATTTTTGATATCCGATACCGGAAATTTTACCTGTTCTTTTGTTTCCGGAATACTTTCGTAAAGATCGATCAGCTGACGCAGACTCTTTCCGAAATTTCTTTTTTTATGTAGTGCTTTTGCGTAAGCATCCAGTTCGGTACGCATCGCATGGATGTCCGCAATTCTCTGCTCATAATCTGTTTTTGTGCCTTCCATGTCAATCTCAAGACCACGCCGCAGCTGATTTAAAACTGCCTTTTTCGTAGCTTTGTTCGAATGTAATTTCAGGCAGAAATCATCGATTCCAAGTGCCGCCAGACGTTTCTGTACCACTTCCAGTGCAGCTCTTTTTTCTGCCACAAAAAGAACTGTCTTTCCTTTTGTCAGTGCATTTGCAATCAATGCTGTAATGGTCTGCGATTTACCGGTTCCCGGCGGTCCGTGCAGTACAAAACTCACCCCTGCGGCAGCCATATTGATGGCATGCAGCTGAGAAGCATCCGCCGTTACCGGTAAATAAGCCTCCTCCTGATCCACTTCTTCCGGGATCGTGCAGTCCCAGTCCACAGCTCCTTCGATCAGACTGTGGACGATCTTGTTTCCCTCCAGGAAATCACGGTTGTTATGAATATCATTCCACATCACAAACTGCGAAAAAGAAAAGTTTCCGATCACGGCAACTTCCAGCACATCCCACATTTCCATGCTCATCACCGCTTTTCGGATCATTGCAAAAATCTTCGGCATATCCATTCCATGCTCATCCTGCGGCGGCGGATTCATGCCAGGAATCGTGATCTCATAATTCTGCTTCAGAAACTCCAGAAGCGTAATGTTGATCTGTGAATCCTCATCCCGCATCTGCATCGCATAGCCTCTGCCCGCAGACTTTCGCACAATGTCGATCGGTACCAGAACGATCGGCGCGTATCTTGCCTGTGCGTTCTTTTTCTGTTCAAACCAACGAAGCATACCAAGTGCCAGATATAACGTGCTCGCTCCATTTTCTTCCAGAGATGCTTTTGCAGAACGGTACATTTTCGTCAGAGAAGTGCTTAAATCTTTCTCGCTGTAAATGGAATGCAGTCTTTTATGTTTGCTCTCAAAAGAAATAAATTCTGATAATTCTCCCAGTTTGTTGAGAAGTTCGATCTGACTTTCTGCTGCCGGATTCACACCTACATCAGCCGGCCGCGGCATCACCTGAAACGCTTCCCCGTCAAACAGTGCATCCTCAAGACTTCCGATATCCGCGGACAAAACCGGCACAACACTCTTTGTGACACGCATATTGATCAGCATATTCCGAAGGCTCAGATCCAGAAGTTTGCGCTCCCACTGCGTCAGTTTTGTGACCTGTGCCTTTTCCGTACAGTCCGAAAAATCAAAGATCTCGATTTTGCTGTCTGATCCACCTGTGACCTCTTTTTCTTTTCGGTCCTCGTGCAGAACCTCAAACCCGTTTGCCGTCTGAACCCGGATTGGAAGTGGACGGATTCCCCTGCTTCTGGCACGCTTCACATCGATTGCAAAATAAAACTTCCCATAATTGGAAACACGCCGTTTTGCCATGGCTGCTGCTTCGTCAAAACTTACATTCTGCCCGGAACACATCGCCGTACATTCCACGACCGTAAGCTCCTGAATGCCTTTTGCCATACGTTTCTCAAGCTGTGACGGATCATCCACCAGAATATCTGCAAACGCTCCGTCCACCAGCCAGACACCGGCAAAAATATGACCTTCTACAACCACCATGAACGGATTTAAATCCATCGCTTCCAGACATGCCGTATAAAGCAGCGTCAGATCCATGCAGTTTCCAAAATGCTGCTCCAGCACCGCATCCGCCAGGCGGACTCTCTGCCCGCATGCCTCAAAGCTCGCTGTCGATGCATATGTAATATTTTTCTGCTGGATCGCCGCATAAGCTGCTGCCGCCATGTTTTTGACACGCTCCTGATCACCGGACTGATAACCGTCCAAAGAAGGATCGCCCGTCCATTTCTCCAGATATTTCGATGCCAGCTGGATCAGACTGACCACCGCCGGATGATTCGGCATTGCAAAAGATGTCAGAAGCTCCGGCGTATACTGAAATCCCGGGAACTCATCAAACGCCATAACCGTGATATTGATCTTTTCCGATGCCAGCACAGTTTCCCCATCCAGAACCGTAACCGTCAGCTGACCGGAAAACTTCTCCGTGATCGATGCCAGATATCCGACATGGAATGTCAGATCCAGATTTCGAAAATGCAGCTCCTCACCTGTCTGCAGTGCCTCGATCCCGCACACAAAATCCTCCATCAGCTCACCGTCCGAAGCGATTTTTAAAAGCAGAGCATTCCGTTCCGTTTCGGATGTGTTTTTGATGCAGATATCACGCACGACAGAAGCACCATTGTGAACCAGTGCATAGTTGATCACCTCATCGATCTCACATGCTAAGACGATGCTGTTTTCTGGTTTATTCACTGCCTCTGCTATTTCAGGCTGCTTCGTTTGCAGATGTTCTGTGGCTGCTGTATTTACTGCATTTTCTATATTTTTGTTTGCTGCGTTTACAGCTTCTGCTATATTTTCATTTGCTGTTTTTTCTGTCTTTGCTATATCTGCCGTTTTTGTTTCCCTCTGCAATCCAGCCAGCATCCGCTGTGTGGCTGACTCACGCTCCGGTATGATCAGCTTCTCCCTGGATATCCGAACCATCTGACGATTCGGCCGGATAAACTTCTGACGATCCATCTTTATCAACTTGTAGTCCCCCAGTCTTGTTTGTTGATTTTCCCGTTTGCTCAGGATAAAACAAATAAAAATGCCCCAAACATCAGGAAAATACTTTGTAGATATACTACCATTTATCTCCCTTTGGTTCAAGGCATCTATTGTATTATGATTGTGTAACTTTGCTTTCGGGAATAAGGTACTCAAAACACGTCCGGTTTTCTTTCTAGACACATCCCACTTTACTCTGCTTCATCGCAGTTTCTATTCATTTCCTGCAACCCTCAGATATGCAATTGAAGTAGATTCACATTTTATTTAATATTTTCCGTGCACTCTCATTTCATTTTTTACCTGAAGAATCCGATACAAGGATTCATTTAAACGTTCCTCTGAAATTTCTCCGTTATAAACTGCATTCAGAACCCCCTGATAAGCACCTGAAAAATCAGACGGCATCAAAAGCAGATCCACACCTGCCTGAACTGCTTTGACAGCTGCCTGGGCAGACGTATAATAATTGGCAATCGCTCCCATATTCAGAGCATCCGTAACAACAAGTCCCTGAAATCCCATTTTCTGTCTCAGAATTTCTGTTACCATATAATAAGACAACGAAGAAGGATCTTCTGTTCCGGTTATTTCAGAACAAACAATATGGCCGACCATAATCATCTTCGCCCCTTCTTCAATTCCTTTTTTAAAAGGAATCCATTCGTTATTCACCAGTTCTTCCTCTGTCTTCTGGATATAGGCAAATCCCTGATGAGAATCCTCACTTGTCGCACCATGTCCCGGAAAATGCTTTAATGCCCCTATAATTCCTTCCTGCTCCATTGCTTTTCTTTGCAAATCCGTCATTTCAGCCACAAGAGCTGCATCGCTGCCAAAAGACCTGCGTGCAACTACGGTATTTGCCGGATTTGTCAACACATCTGCACATGGTGCAAAGTCAACATTAAAGCCCAGATCACTAAGATAACTTCCTATGTAAGTACCAATTTCCTGAGCTCTTTCGTAATCTCCTGATGCTCCCACTGCTGCCATATCTTCAATCGGTTCTATACCATATCCCTGCCCACTGATCCGTGCTACCGTTCCTCCTTCTTCATCTACAGCCAGAAACAATGGCAATCCTGAGATTTCCATACTGTACTGCTGTACATTATGGAGCATTTCTGAAATTTGCTCATATGACTGCAGATTATTTTCAAAATAAACCAGACCTCCTACCGGATACTGCTGTAATGCAGCATAAGTGGCATCACCCGCTGCTGATACACCGGTAATACCTGTCAGTGCATCAGGAGTAATAATAAATAATTGTGCCACTTTTTGCTCTACTGTCATTTTTTCCAGTGCATAGTCTATCTGATTTACCAAATCTGTTTGCTGTGATTCTGCTGTCTCCGTTTGCGGCGATTCTGATGTTGTTTCCTTTTCTAATATTATTTCCTGCTCTTCTGCTGTCTTTTGCGTACTTCTTTCCGTTTCTTCTTCAACAAAATTTGATTCGCTATCCTTTAAATTATCTGTTTCTGAAACCAACGAAGATGGCTGTTGTTTTTCTGTTCCCGAAAACTTTATTTTTCCAATCACAATTGCACATATGCAGATCAGTGTAAACATCAATGCGTACATTATCTTTTTTTTCATCTTATTTCCTCAAAACTCATTCTTCTATTTCGCAAATATAACCGATTCTCTCTTTAAACTGTGGAACTGCATCCAAAATATCATTTGGTACATCATTGAATACCCATTTATCTTCCTGCGAATAGTAGAAAATATTCAGACGATCTTCATCTTTTTTGACACTGGAATCATAATAGCTTGGCTCACCTTTCAGCCATACATCTTTACACCACTGCTCATCATTATTATCCAGTCGATCCCCTGTAAATTCATTGTCCTCATCTACCCAATAGTATTCTTTTTCACCGCTGTTTCTTCTTGCACCAAGGAAAAACTGGATTTTTTCTTTTCCTTCTTCTTTGATTTGCTTCTTAATCTGATTCCATTCTTCTTCTGTATTAATTCTTGCCAGATAACCACCCATTCTTTTACATTCTTCAAATGCTTCATCCCAGGTACAATCTTTCTGAAGCAAAATGTAAGTATGGACCTTTTGCTCTTCCGAAACAGCTTCTTCCAGTACTACAGCATCATTCGCATACATTACAACAGAATCGCCCATAAAGAATACCGCTCCATTAATTCTGACTTTTGCTCCTTTCATTGTTTCCGGGTCTGCTTTTGCCTCACCGATCTCCGGCTCGTCTGAAAATATCTTTACACTTTTAATATTATCTTTACGCTTCTTCTCATTTTTTTCATCTTCTGCACAGATATTGACACTCTTCTCTAACATTAACGTTTCTCCGTCCTCTGCCACAGTACCTTGCAGCCATACCGAATCATTGATCGAATCCAGTGCATCTTTATAGAATTCTGCATCATATTCGCTTTCTGTTTCGATTTCTATTTCACTTTCTGCTTTTCTTTCTGTCTCCTTCACAATATTTTTAGCTGTTTCTTTTGCAATATTTTCTATGAGACTTTCTGTGTTTTTCGTTTCTTTCACAGTCTCTGCCATTTTGGACTGAAAATCCTTATCCTCTCCTGCCGTCTGCTTATTTTCTTTAAACACAACACTCTTTAATATAATTACGATCAATATGGCTATCACAATTTTGAGTAAAGTATTTCCTCTTTTTGTCTGTTTTGGAATATCAGCCGTTGTACCACTGTTTACATTATCCCTCACAATATCACCGGAATTGTTTTCCACCAGTCTTTCAACTCTCGTCCCACATTCCGGACAAAAAACAGAATCCGAATCCAGTTCACTTCCACATTTTCTGCATTTCACTCCTTCTTCTCTCCTCTCGTATCTTTCATACATTTCATCTTCACGTATATAAACACTGCCGATACTATTTCAAAACTTCATACACATATGATGAAATATTTCTAATCCGCTCAATGGCACTTTCATTCCTTCCGCCAAGATCATTTGACAAAATACAGATCACGTAATCCTGCTGTTCACCAAAAACAATGGCAATATCATTTTCGATACAGCCAAATCCATATCCTTCCGGCATCTCTCCTGTTTTATTGGCACTTTGAATTCCAGATGGAATACCAGATGGGATTTTCCCTTTTCTGGTTTGAGCACTTAAAAATTGCAGCATCTTTTCAGAAGCTTCGCTGTTTACACATACACCATTATAGATATCACTCAAAATTTTTCTACAATCCGAAGAGCTGGTATAATTGTCATCTGCCGGATTCGTATCCATAAATCGCCTTCCGAGATGCGTATTACTGTATCCGTTCGCACTGCAAAATGCATTGACAACCTCTTTCCCGACATTAAAATCACCGTTTCCCAGCAATTCAACCAGACGATTTGCTGCATCATTATCACTGACCGTTATCATATTGCTTAAAAGATCTCGTAATTCCCCATCATACTGCTCCGAAATATAAATCGCTGTCTGTTTATTCTGCGGATAGCAAATTCGATCATATACAGTTGCCATAATAAACACTTTGATCACACTGGCTGACTGCATGGAAACTTTCCCATTTTTTTCACAAACGGAACCATCACTCAAATTTTGAACACTGACTGCCCATTTTTCACCGTTCGCTTCTGCATCACTTACCAGGGAATCCAGATCCAGATTCCACATCTCCGCTGCTGTTTCCGAATCACTTCCTTGTTCACTGTTACTTTCTGAGTCTGTTTCACCTTCCGTCTCTTCTTCCGTTTTACTTTCTTCTGATGGAACGGTAAGCTCTTTTGATGTTTCTTTCACCAGAATTTCCGTTTGTTTTTCTGTTTGCTTTTCCGTTTCCTGATCGATGACAGCTATTTGCTGATTTAACTGCTGAATATTTTCTTCTGCTGCTTCTGCCCCTTTCAGATTAATAACGGTTGTTCCAATCAATACACCCGCAACGCAAAAATTGATCACACTCATCAGGATCGTTAAAAAAACATATTGCTTTACTTTTTCTTTACTCATTGACTATCTCCAAAATACAAATCAATACCATCTGCAATTCCTGAAACCATTTTTGCCTGCATATCTGTATCCTGCATTGCAGTATCGTCATGTTCATTTGTCATAAATCCCATTTCAAGAATCATAACCGGGATTTTGCTCCAGTTAATGCCGGTCATATCATCGTGATATTGAATTCCAAGATTATTAAATCCTGTTTCATTACAATACGTATTCAAAATACACTCTGTCAGTCGATAACTTTCCTCTGCCAGATTTGCCACATATGGATTCTCATAAGATGGTGTCATTCCAAGTGCTCCATTCACACTGCTATCATCGCTTCCATTTGCATGAATTCTCACATAAATTTCTCCCCCTTCTTCATATGCCTTCAGAGCTCTTTCTGAATTGCTGATCGCCGTGTCGTTGTCCGTTCTTGCCATTACAACTCTGTACCCACGATTTTCCAGCTCTTTCTGCAGTGCCAATGAGATGTCAAGATTAAGCTGATACTCCGGAACCCCTGTATATCTTCCCTGCGTTCCTGTCGTTGCTTTTGCTTTCATCTCCGAAGAACCAGGACCACTTGGCTCCTGTTCGCTCATATTCACCCAGCTTCCCTGATGTCCCGGATCAATGGCAACCACATGTCCATTCTGTGCTTCTGTACTTTTTTCCGTCTGCACATCACTTTCCGTATCTGTCCCCGTTTCGGTTGCCTCTGTTTCGGTTTCTGTATTTGTTTCTTTTTTCGCTTTCTTAGACTTTTTCTTCTTTGTTTTTTTTACTTCTTTTATTTCTTCCGTTTCAGTCAGTGTCTCTGTCTGTTTTTCATTTTGTTCTGACATTAATCTGGCAACTTCGGTTTCCAGATCTCTTGCCTGTTTCTGGAGACGGTTCATTTTCACAATACTGACGGCACAAAAAGCAACAGCCAGAATGATACATACAACGCTGATGATCCATACCATTCGCCTTTTATCTTTCATAAGTTTTCTCCTCTTATTTATCTAACTGATAAACCCCACGCTCGTTTTCTTTCTGATTCAGAAAAGCTGCATTCGCATTTTCATACTGATTAAAACAGCTTACCGAAAAATCTTCCGGATCTACCGTTCCTCTGTACCATGACTTACTTTCAAAATAAGTTCGCAGTTCATTTGAATCAAATTTTCTTCCATGTCTTGCATATAACTCGTTTTTCGCATAATTGATCTCGCGTAATGTCAGATTTTCCACATCTGCATCTGTCAGATATTTCTTGTCACTGTCAGGGATTATATAATCATTTTTCGTCAGATCTTCTGAAGTGCTTTCCTTTTTATCGGTTTTCTTTTCCGTTGCTTTTTCCGTTTTTTTCTGTGTTTCCTTTTCCGTTTCTTCTTCCCTTGCTTCTCCGTAAATATTTTCTACATCCATACTCTTCCTTCTTCAAGGACTTCGTCTGTTGTACTGCTCTCTTCTGTATTCATCCATCTTTTTTCCGAAAGCAGATTCTGAATGGCTTTTTTTACGATTCTGTCTCGATCCCGGTATTCCGCTATCATCTTATGGTAGCCAAAACCATTGTAACAATAAAATGCTCTCTCTGTTCTGGACTCCTGTTTTAAAAGCCTCCATTTACCAAACAAAAAATCCTGACTGTTTTTAATTTCCTGATTTTGCGTAATATCAAGCAGCATTTCCAGCAACCGCTCCGGAGCATCTTTGTACTTTTCCGAAACCAGAACCACATGATTCAATGCAGCATGTGCATTTTTCATACCTGCTTCAATTTTGCAGAGCTGATTACATACTTCCTGCTTTTTTTCATCCTCTTCCGGGAAAAATAAATATCCATAAATCCCTGTGAGTTTTCCGCCATATGCTTTTATAAATTCTGATGTATTCTTCGCTCTTTCCAGAAAGCTTTCCGTTTTTATATCTTCATGAAAATTTCCGATCAGATAAACTTCTATTTCCTGATTTTCAAGATTCATTGCCCTGTCCGGTCGGCCAAAAAAGCACTTCCATTGCTGATCTCCCAGGCTTTCTATTCTCTTTTTAAATGCTTCCAGCATACTTTTCTGAGGAAGCAATAACCACATTTGCCTCATATGTAAATCCCTTCCTTTGCTTTCATGCCACATTAAATTTTATGCTTGCATTCATCATTCAAAGAATGCAAGCATATTCTTTCTGTTTCTTAATAGTTCGATTGCGGCGATTGACCCCTAAGATCTACTCCATAATTCGGATCCCCGTTATCTTCCGATGAATTTCCTGTTGTTTCTGACGTCTCCTGTCCGTCCTGGCTAAGGCTTCCTTCTTCTGTCTGCACTCCTTCCGGATTTTCCGTTTCGTCTCCGGTCTGGTATTCTGTTTCGGTTTGAGTTTCAGATTCGCTCTCCGTTTCCATCTCTGTTTCCATTGCTTTTCGACGTTCCAGTTCAGACTCCTTTTCATTCATCAGACTCTCCAACTGTACTTTTTCACTTTCCAGCTGTTCATTCTGGCTTTCTATCTGCACTTTTTCGCTCTCAAGCCTCCCGACTTTACCGGATTTCATTCCAAAAACAATTGCCGCAATCAAAGCACCGGCTGCCAGAACGCCAACTCCTATGCTGACTCCCATAAAAATATTTTTCTGTTGTTGATACTTTTCTGCATTCTTGCTCTGCTTTTCCGCCTCATATTCAGCGTTTTGTTTTTCATTCTTCAGACGACTCAATTCGCCGTCCGATCCTTTGCCGGACGCTTTTTCCTCAAGCTGTTTCTGCAGCTGACTTATTTTCTGGTTTTTCTCTGCAATTTCATCTTCTTTTTGTCTCAGCTTTCTGGAATTTGTTCCACTGTTCTGTTCATTTAAAACAGCCTCTCTTTTCTTTTTCTCAGCCTGCAGTTTTTGTTCATATGCCGTTTTCTCTTCCTGGAATTTCCTTTCCTGTTCTCTCAGATCCTGCTCCAGCTGACTGATACTCTGATCCTTCTTTTCCAGAATTTCTGCATGACTTTCTCTCAGTTTTTCTATTTCCTGTGTATGAAGCTTCTGACTTTCCTGGTATTTCCGGTCTGCTTCTTCGAGCATCATCTGTTCATGTGCAGCTGCTTCATCTGCCACATTTTTCCTGACATATTCCAGCGAATCCAGAATCTTTGCATACTGCAGCTCTGTAGCAAAAAACGGAAGAATCTCCTCACGGTTTTCATACTGCTCATTCAATACAACATCTGCAAGCTGTCTGGCGTATTCTTTCCAAGGCAATAACTTCTGATAAAAAGTATCTATTGCCTCTTTTTTCAGAACTTCATTGTCCATCATTTCCTGCTGATCCTGATATGAATGGAAAATATCTTCAATGCTTTCCAGATCATCTCTCTCCCACCAGCAGAATCCCTTGCTGTTCAGTCTTTCAAATATTTTCTGCAAATTTTTAAAGGAAACCTGTGCACCACGCTCTTCCTGCAAAATCCGTTTTTCTGCATAGGCAAGCTTTGCATCAGAAGTAGGTGATAATTTATAGCTTAACTCCTCAATCAGCTTCAGACGTTGCGGATCACATACCTCTTTTTCCGGATTCTCCACGTCAAAAAGAACCACCGGATATTTAAATTCTGCTGCCGCAAATTCTTGTTTTGTTTTTTCTATGTCTTCAACCTTCATAGTAAAAATATGTACCGGAAGTTCACATTCACCACTAAGATATGCTATATCTTTTGGATTAGAGTTGGTGCAGAACCCCATATTCATACGCAGTTTTTGTGGAAGCAACAGATAGATCTGCTTTAATAATTCTTCTGACCTGGATTGAATTTCCTGTTCATTTATACACAGCACCAGACGTGTTCCTACATCTTCTATCTGGCTGGACCAAAGCCGCTCTACAATATGACATATTAAATCACGGTCTTTTTCTTTAATCTCAATATGAGCATTTCTCTTTTTGTCAACTGAAACTTTTTTATCCAGCAATGTTGTTACATTCTCAGAAGTATCTCTTGCTTCTTCTTCCGAAAAATAGAAACTATCAAAAATATACGGAAAAAAATCCTGCCCGAGTAGAGTTTCTTCCTTACTTACATAATAATTTATATATCGACTAATTCTCCTGATATTGTGAATTCCACTAACTCCATATATACTTACATGAAAATCCTTTGTTGCCGGAAGATTCGTATACTTATCTACATATCCTACATTTAAAAACATCGAAGAATAACTGCTACTCAGTCCGTTATACCATTTTCCCACATCATCCAAAAAACTTCTTGGTGATTTAAAATGAAGGCTTGACAAAAATTCTCGCATTCTTGCATCTGTTTCACTCGTTTGTGTTTGGTCTGGCAATACATGGATGCTTCCCCAATATTGATTTTTCACGTTTTTCTCCCCCTTAGCTATTTCTTGTTTTTCCTATGTTATTTAAAATATCCAGTCTTCTTTTTTTATGTCTCTTTAAGAATTTATCCAATCCTGTTGGCTCATCCATATGGTACAGATATAAATCCCTGTCTGCCTGCGATGGATTCAAGTATAACTTATAAACCGCCTTTGTTCGATTTTCTTCTTCCTTTTCCTCGAAAACTCTTCTTACCGGATACTCCTGATTTCTTTCATCCTCCATATGAAATCCTTCACCAAAAGAGGGGATATATGACAGATAATAATTTTCACACACTGGCATCATGCCAATATTACATAAAATCCAGCTCCATATTTTGCTCAGATGCATTGGTCTGAAATGATCTCCGTCATTTTCAAAATCATACTTTTCCTGAACATATTTTCTTCCTGGCATTCCAAGAGCTGAACAGGAAATAATTGCTATATACGTCATATATTTATTGTTTTCATATGTCGTTTTACACCAGTTCAGAGATTCCAGAATATCTTTGTTTGAAACAGTTGCATAAATATCTTTCAAATATTTCATCTGCTCAAGAAGATCAAATGCATCTCCCTTTTTTGTAGAACGTCCATTCAGTTCCGGCATATTGGCTCTGTCAAATGGATTATCTGTTGAATCCATTGACTGACTCTGCATATCTCCAGAAGCCATATCAACTTTTGTAATTACAATGCACATTGGAGGTACTGTGTCTTTATTTTTTCTCTGTTCATAAATTCCATTAGCAATCTGCATCAATGCCAGATTGTCAATCTCTGCTGCATCCTCATCCGCTTCTCCATATCCTTTCTGTGATACACAAGTACAAAGCATGTACATATGACAGGATACAATAAGTGGAAATTTTTGTAATGCTTCTAGACTGACACTCCCTATCGTTTGATCATAGCAAAGTTCTCCGGCAATATCGATAAACGAAAGAATAATACTTCTGCCTCCCTGCTTTTTTTTCACAAGCAATGATGCATTATAGGTTTCGATGGTGGCTTTTGCATCTGTTTTTCCAACTGCCCAGCCTTTTTTGTTAAACTCAATGGCATTTTTTACTTTTTCATATTTTCCGTCGCATAATACTTCCGGTAATTCAATACCCAGCTTTCCAAAATAATTAGGAAGATCATTAATCATACTCACAAAAAGCGATGTCTTTCCTGCACTCTGTGCTCCAAGAAATCCGACCAAAAAATGTTCGTATTTTCCCGAGCCATCCAGCACCGGTTTGTTACATTCTGGACAATATCCACGAATTTTTCTCCCCTGGTAAGAAAAAGGAAGGAGATTGGCTGGTCTTTCTTCTGATGAATACTTTATCGTATAAATCCACTCTGTTCCTTCAAAGTACTCTGGTTCAACCCAAAAATACAAATTATAATTCATAGTATCCTGTTTCCAGTCATCTTCTGCAACTTCCGGATCTGTTCTCTCTTGAAATTCAAGTTTTGCAATAATTGCGTCAACTAAAGCTTTGATATTTTCAGTCTGAACATCTGCATTCTGCAGGCCACTGCTTTTTAAAAGTTTTGCCATTGACGTAACCTGTTCAAATTCTTCATAAGTCAAACTTTGCATCGCTTCCTGATTATATGTTTCTTTAAAATTCTGAGCGATATATCCAAGAAGATCATACAGAGTAAGTTTTAAACGTACTTTCTGTCCATCAGCAAGTGTCTGCCCGTCTCTTTGTGCAAGTTCCTGCAGATCTATCGGCGAAAATTTAATAAACAGATCTTCTCCGTTTCCAGAATGTAAGTCCAGCATCTGTGCCAGATCAAATATAATATCTACTCCACGTAATTCATGTCCGCAATTGGTACAATAATAATTGTATATCATAATTTATTCCTGCCCTTATCTCACTATCGCATATTTTTCCAAAAGAATTTCATCCCCTTCAATCACAAGAGTATTCGGATTTGCTCTTCCAGGTAGAATTTCAATAATATAACAATCTTCTTCTCTTCCGTTTTCTGGTGCGATATATTCTGTTAGAAAACTGTACTTTCTGCCATTCTGACTGTTTTTCAGCCAAATATGACTGCTATGAATACGATCCGACTGATGATCTATCCACTTAAGACGAATCATATACGCATAATCACCATATGCCTGTTCCTTTTCAATACTCCATGAAATTCTCGGCTTAGCTCTTCCATTTCCAAGATAAATCCTGCACTCATCCACCATGATTTCATCCTTCGTTTCCCATATATACACATAGGAATTTGGCTGTACTCTCTGCGAATAAGGATTCATTGCATCCCAATATTTAATCTCTCTCCCTTGACTTTTATCAATTTCTCCATCCGCCAGCGTAAATGTCACATAGTACGCTTTTCTCTCTGGATCAGCACCTTCCCTGAGTTTAAATCCATTTTCATCAATTATAACTCTGTCTTTCAGCATCTTTTTCTCCTTTAACGAAATACCATTCTTAACTGCTGTTCCGTTTGTTCACCATTAGTCAAGTCAATATACTTTCCAAATTTCATGTATACAATTTCATATGGATACAGATTATTCATAACTGCTATCTGCTCATCACGTACTTCAGTTATATCATATCCTTTTGTCTGCCAATCCCGTCCGATTTCACTGTTGATCATTGCAATCTGCTCTACCTCCTGTGCCTGTATCACAGCTGGAACCTGAAATCTTGTTTTTTCTTTTATCTGAGAAAAGCAAGTCCGAAGATCTGAAAAAATACTTGCCCTGTTAAATTCATCCTTAAGCTGCAGTTCTTTTCCCTCTCTATCCTCTCTCATTTCTCTCATTTTTTCTGTTATCAGATTTTCCTGTGCAAACTCTTCAATCCAGCTATAGACTGCTTTCTGAAATACTTCACATTCTTCTGCTGCCAGCTGCATCTCTGATATATAATTGTTTACAGAATTTTTTACCATAATCTGCAGCCTTCCCTCTCTCCATTCCTGAGAAAGTTTCAACAAATCCGGATAATGCAGCTGCAAGGTAAGATTCTTTTTCCATTCTTCCTTTTCTTCGCTGTTTTTAATCTGATTACAAAAGCTTACAATTTCCTTCTTCTTTTCATCCTGTAAGCGTCGTGGTACTCCTTCCGGGCGAACATAGCTTCTTCTGAAAAGCACTCTTCTTTCAATATAATCTCGTGTACTCATCGGATACAGTCCGGATTCTCTCTGAAAAACTTGCAATCTTTCCTGCAATTTTCTAGCCTGTTCTGAGACGGTACTATTTAAACTGCTCGCAAAATCACTGAGATTTTCATCTTTTGCATGCCTAAGCCATAAATCTAATTTTTTCAGTTCCTCTTCACATTTTCGGGCATGCCGTTCATAATACTCCGTTTCTCTGAATATACAACACCATACTGGTAATAACGAATAAACTTATCCACCTGATATTTGTACTTTTGATCTTTTTCACGAAATTCTAATATTTTCACAATATCATAATATCTACAAAGAGTCTCACGAAGTTCCAAAAATAATTCTGTATTTTTTCGTAAAATGCGTTTCATATAAATAATACTTTGTGCTTCAATCTGGGGCTTGCTCTTCCTGTTCTGACGTGCAGCCGAAAAATCAAATGGATTTGCAAATATACCACTGTCAAACAGTGTAATCTGTTTCTGATCCTGTTTAACCGAAATTGGATTCTGATTTTTCAGATAATTAAATAATTTCTCTCCTCTTTCAAATCTTCCATCTGGTCCGATTTCTTCATAATCTTCAACATTCAATTTTTTCCAGTCATCTGGAATCAGATGTACCACATACTCATAAATATCAGAACTTACCGCTGAATTTATTTTTCGTTCAATCAGTTTCTCTTTCATCGCATATTCAACAATCGGATTGAATATCGTACTAAGAAATTCTTGTTCTTTGGTATTTTCCTCTAATCGACGTAAAGCAACCGGTGGATAATGTTCCCAACTTAATCCCGTTCCAAATAATATTTCTTCTTTCGCTGTCAACGGCAGTCTTTGTACACTTTCTTCCGCTTTTTTTGCTTTATCTTCTTCAATCTCATTCTTTGTACGTTCTGTATATTTTGTAATATATTCTCCATTACACAAGTGTCTGGATATTATATCGTTTGTTTCATTATAGCACTCTTCCCACCTGCCAATATCTACTAGGTCACATAAAGCATTTGCCACACTTGTCTGATAACATACAATGTCCGATACCGCCGATGAAATTGATAGTCCGTTAGTACTACTATCTCCAATATCTTTCAGTTCATCTGCAAAAGCTTTTTTAATCGGATCCGCAAATTGACTTCCTTCTAATTCCTGCGGAAGAAGAATAAATTTATTAGTTATACTCCAAGCTTCCTGTACACGCTTAAGTGCCGGTTTACTTTTTTCGCTCAAACGCCTTACGATTCCCTGAACCAGTTCTCGTGCTTTACTTGCAACGTTCTCTTGCGGTTCCTGTTTCAATACATAATCAAAATAAGAGGTTGCTGTCAATGTAATTGACGTTGTGCCACCAGCTCCGCTTCCAAGTTCACAACTTTTTGCCATGACTTCATCAAACACTTTTCTGGTCTTTCCCTCTACATCGCTTACCCAATCTACAGTATTTTCTATAAAACTATTTACAATGTTCTGTTTTACATCATTCAAATGAATCGCATTGATTTTTCTTTGAATATTTTCTTTAACCCATCCATACACATTTGCATTATCACAAAGATTTACACAATTTCCTGTCTGTGATGCATCTCTGAACTGCTCATAGCTTTGTGCATCAAGAGAACTTCCAGCACTCTTATAGAAATTTGATAAAGTTTCAAGACTATCCGCAAAACGTTTACATTGATTAATAAAATCCTTAATCGGATTTATCAGCTGTTTCTCCCATGCTCCATCCGGCTCGAGAATTTTCTCTATAATTTTCTGTTTTACTTCATGCTGAATTGCACTTTTAAAATCACCTTTCCACTGAGTAAGACCTTCCTTCGTTGTTAATCATATAACGCCATTCCTGCAAAGTTATTCTGTACTTCCAGCTGTGTAAAAGCAGTAAACTTTTCTCCGCCTGTCTCATCTGCAATATGCTGCATATAGAATCGACCAGTAGGGATCTTAAAGCCACCGTTTCCTTTCCATTCCTTTGGCGTATGCAATCCTGCTTCATCATAATAGTCTTTGATATCAGCAGACATTTCCAGTGTATACACCGGCCACTTTTTCTCTTTAAAATCTTTCAGTGCAGCTTCCAGACTTTCTGATTTGTAAATTTCCGCACCATTGTCCAGCTTGGTTTCCTGTGCTTCACTTCCACGCTGACCGTTTTTCAAATAATACTGACGACCGTCACTCATCAGTACCACACAGCCATTTCCCTTTGTTGCCTTATTTTTCTTTAAGACATCCTCTGCTGCCTGAAGAGCATAACCAATCGTAGTATATCCGTTTTTATCTCTTACTTTTGCAGTTTCATCGATTGCTTCTTTTACTTTCTTTTTTGCTTTTTCGGTACCAACATCTGTCATACCAAGGATAACCTTTGTATAAGTGTTGCTTGTGGTATCACCCGGATAAACATAAGAATCTTCTCCCCAGTTCGCACCAAAGGCTACAACTGCAATCTGAGCATTTTCTACCGGCATCATATCTACAAACATCTTTGCTGCCTTTGGGCTCAAACCGTTTACATCAGATTCTTCCATACTTCCAGAACAATCCAGTACTAAAACAAACTGTGTCGGTGTACTGCTTGACTGTGCATCCGCTGCCAGAATCATTTTCATTGGCATGAATACCATGGTAAGTACCAGTAACATACTGACTACAATCTGTGTAATCTGCTTTGTTTTTTTTGTCTTCGTTCTCATTGAAGCTTCCTCCCTGTTTCTGTTTTTCTATTTCAACATTCTGTCTTTGGTTGACAACCTGTTTTATTCTGCAATAACAGAAATTCCTGATATATACCATTCATCATTCTTTTTCACTACCGAAATTTTCAGCATTTTTGTTGTTTTCATGCCATTCACTTCAAATTCCGCCTTACATTTAACGCTTCCGTCTTTTTTATCGAGCATATATTTTTTCGGTGTAAGCTTCATACTTGCAACAATATCTTTCGCCGAACCACCTGATCCGCCGGTGATCTCACTGATACTTGAACCAAACTGTTCCAGGATATCTCCCAGATATTCATCTACATTATCTGTGACCATTCCTCCGATCGCTACAATCGCCTTGATCGGATCACTGATTTTCGGATCGATACAGTCTAAAATCGCCTGAATATCAACTTCATTGCAGCTTTTTTCAAATTTGTTGATCAGACTCTTACATTCTGCACTCTTTCCAACAATTCCTCCGCCTTTACATCCACTTAAACTAACAATAAGCAGAACACTGAGAAGTACCCATAAAATCCCTTTCTTTTTCATGTTCTTTTCCTCTTTCCTTTTTTATTTTGTGCATCTATGAAACAAAAAGTTACACGAACGCATCATTTTTGTTGTCAAAAAAAATATCTCCTTAAGATCTATGGTAAAATAGAGTTGTCTAAAACTATCAACCATCTACCTGAAAGGAGATATAATCTTATGATAACAGATAAACAGCTCACTCTGGCATCTTCCTCTTTTCGCAGAGTACCTTACTCTACGAAAGCAGAAGCGAATGAGCAGGATAATCGTTGCATATTCTGGCGTTTTAATTCCAGCGTTGGATGAACGTAACGATTCATTGTAATATTTACATTGGAATGACCAAGTATTTCACTTAGGCTTTTGATGTCAAAACCTGCTTCCACGCACCGGGTTGCAAAAGTATGACGCAATGTATGAAAATTTGTTTCTTCAATAGTAGCTTCTTTTAAGACATGCTTAAAGTGATTTTGCATGGTTCGTGGCTCTATGCAAGAATCTGTTCCTGTCAGCAAATATCCTTCTTTCTTACACGGAAAATTATCTAAAACGACTGCGATATCGTCAGGAAGGGGAATCGTTCGAATAGAACAGCTGCTTTTGGGAGTTGACAAAATAAGAGATGTTTTTTTGCCGTTTATATTTTCGTTTTGGAGGCGTTGCAATGTCTGGTGAATGTATAATGTTTTTTCTTTTAATGAAATATCATTCCAATGAAGGGCACATATTTCACCAACACGCAATCCTGTATACAGGCATATAAGAATTCCTATATTTTTCAGTGACATATTTTTGCATAAATATTTACACAGTTGTTTTTGCTCTCTTATGCTGAATACTCGAAGCTCATGGGAAGTTTTTTTGATTATGATTTCTTTTCCGGTACATGGAAGTGAAATTCCCTTCGTACTGGCATATCGGAAGATACTGCGAAGAAGTGATAACACGTCTGAAACTGTTTTTGAAGACAGTCCCTGCTTGTTTTTTCCACCATTGCACAACAATTCTCTACAAAAAGAATTCAGGCATTCAACGGTCAATTCTTCTGTGGTAAGATCTTCAAAATATGGAAAAATGTAAGAATACAGCATGTTTCGGTATTTTATGTATGTGGAAGCTTTTAACAATGGTTTTGTATTTTCCATCCATTCTTCGATAATGTTTTTAAAAAAAATAGGTGTATGAGCAGAAGAAAAAGATTCCAGTATTTTTTTGATGTAAAAATCCTGGACTCTTTCATCTTGTAAGATGTAAGTCATTTTTTCGTTTGAAAGCATAGATAAATTTCCCCTTTCGATGTCAATATAATTAAAGTATTATGGAAGACTAATTGATAATTTTTGTTATATACAATTTTATTGTTTAATATTTACAAAAAAATACGCCGTATGTGTTGACAAGTTATGTGATATTTTGTAAAATTAAGTAAATATTTGGTATAAATCAGTACACTTAATCGTAGAGTAAGGTACTCTGCGAAATTATCTGTTCATTTTATCAATTCCCTAATCATCAAGAACCCAGACATTTTTCTATGCCGGGTTCTTGATACTCTACTTTTTTTTATTTTTCCATGTTCTCAAGTATCTTTAATGTCCTAAAATCTCTTTTTCCTTTAAAGTATCTATCCAGTACATTCAAAAACACTTGATTATCCTCACTTGCTCTGGCAAATAGCGTCATTGATGATTTCAGTTTCATGTTATCTGGTTTTCCAAAAACTTCATATGCATCGCTTGTATCCAGGCTAAGTAAAGCTTCCGAAATTTCGATAATATTATGTCCGAGGTAAGGATGTTCCAGAAATGCTTTTGCCTCATCCAGGCTCTGAATCGCATAAAACTGAGAAGTACTGCTTTTTCCCAACCCACGGATTTGTGGAAAAATATACCACATCCAATGACTTACTTTTTTTCCATTTTTAATTTCTGTTAATGCACTTTGATAATCTCGCTGCTGTGCTGTTACATATCTTGACAAATCATACTGATTCAATATTTTCACCTCACTTTCTAATTTTTCAGCATGATTATATTCTATATTTTATAGCATTATATGTCAATTACGAAACTTCCTACTTCTTTTCTCCCACACCCTCTCTTGCTTTCTCCAGCAGCCCTTCCAGGGTCTTCGCCGCCTGCTCTGTTGATGCCTTTCCAAAGAAATGTCCCCAGATGCCAACATATCGTTCTCCGTCCATCTCGAACACGGAGAAGATCAGATAATTACTGGCTTTGGTCTGCTGTGTGACGACTTTTTCCAGTGCACCGTCAAAGAATCCTCCAAGTTTGCTCTCACTCTGGCTCACGTAATACTTTGCAAACTCTGTTTTCGTCGGACAGGTTGTAATCAGCGAGATCCCGATCGCCGCAACGATCATGAATGAAAATAATGTTCGAAATAATCTCATCTCTTCTTATCTCCTTTCTTCTGCAAGCAAAATTCCTTTTTCTGAGATACTCAGACAACCGTTCTGTGATGATGTACTCACTCTGGCTGGCTTTTCTGCTTTTAAGCATTTTACAGCTTTTCTGTTTTTCATGTTGATCTTACCGCCTTTTCGATTTCTGAACTGAAAGATCCTCTGAAAATCGTGACTCGCATAGTATGAGCTGTTGTTAAATCTGCCAAACTGCTGTTCATTGGGTCTGACGGTTCCATCCGAATAAAGAAGGAAGACTGCTTCTTCCTCCGGTATTTCTTCCAGAGTTGCCGGTGCGTTTGGATTATAATTACTGGACTCGCTTACCTTCACGCCGGAAATCGGGCATGGTTCCGGTTCTTTTGCTTCCACTTTTGCAGTTTCCTGATCCCGGTTCTGCGTTTCTGTCTCTGTCCCTTTTTTTGTATGAAATGTCATATCCAGATCCTTTTGTGACGGATCTTTCCATGTATCCTCATTTCCGAAATCTCTGTTCTCTTCCTGGATATCTTCCTCTTCATCCAGGAAATAATCGTCATCTTCTTTCTGCTTCTGCCATTCACTGTTCCGGTCAGGTGCCTTTTCTATAAAATCAGCATGTGAAATTGGGCTGCTTACGCTTTCTCTGTAACCATACCTGCCATTTTCCATACACTGCAGCTGTCCGCTAATCTTATTTAACATTCCATACAGGGTCTGCTGCCGCTTCCAGGTTCTTTCATGCAATGCCTGCTGCTGTTTCCAGATTTTGATCTGAAGAAGTGTAAGAACAATCACACTGAGCAGTGTTAAAAATGTCAGTAAAATCATAATAACCCAGGAAATCCTTCCAACTCCGCCCGCTGCTGCTCCTGAAACGGAAGTCTGCAGCATTTCTGTTGCAGACTCCAGTGTTTCTGTAAGCGGAGTCTCGGATGTTTTTGTAAGTAACATCAGATGACTCATCCACTCCACCTCCTTTACGGTTCTTCAAACAGTGAGATACGTTTGAGAGCAAGATCGATCATGGCTCCGCAGAGCATTTCTTCTTCCACAAACGGTGTTGCCATGATAAGTTCTTCACTCTGCTGCTGAAGCTGTGCACGGAGATTGTCAAAATTTTCCTCTACGGTTCTGGCAATCTGCGAATCCAGCACACCTGTATCCATGATGGCTTCTTCGATTCCGGTATATCCAAAACGTTCAAACGCTTCTTCGAATTTCTGATAAGTGTAATCACCAATCAGCTTTCCGAAAGCCTGTTCATAAAGCTCGCTCTGTTTCTCCTGCTGAGCCGCCTTTGTTGCATGTCTGGAAAGGCCTGCCAGTTCGTCCCGGAACTGTTCTTTTGCTTCGTTGTCTGCATCCATGCCGCTTCCGTAAAGTACATCCAGATAATGTTCGGTCGGTTCGCCCTGCACCATGATCTCTGCTCTTGTATGTGTGTGCTCCTTCATATCGATCATACCCTGGGCAACACTGAGCTTTTCCGTATCGTTATTGGTCAGCAGTCTGATCCTTCCCGTGTATTCTGCTCCTTCAAAAGACGGATCAGATTTCAGCAGATAGTTGATTTCTTCATACAGACGGGAAGTGAAACGATCTGCAAAACCTGGTGCGGTATTGTTCAGTGCAAGTGATCCTTTTCCGACCGGTCCGAGCAAGATTTCACCATCTTCAGCGAGAGCTTCGTCTTTCAGGGCACGTACGATCGTGCAGGCATAGGCCGGAATGCCGATATTCAACCTGGCTTCTGTCAATTCCTGGACTTTCATCTGAAATTCATCCGCATTCACACTGGTTACCTGAAAACGACATTCAGTGAAAAGTCGGTTCAGTGAAAGATTAAAGCCAAGCCGTTCGTACAGCTCACCCTGTCTCGATGCCATTGCCTGTCTGATCGCATCCTCTGCCTGTTTTTTCAGCTCCCGGCTGCCGCCGCTGAAGCACCGCATCAGAGCTGCAGCATTACCACCTTCGTAGACCTTCGCAAGTGTTCCGTTCGTTACTCGCTGAGCCGCATACGGCACGGAGCTCAGATACAGTTTTCCATTGACTCTCAATGAGAAATCGCTCGTTGAGTACCCGATATCCAGACTGCCGAGAGCCACTCCCTCTCCAATAAATACGTTACCCGGCGGATTCAGCTGATGCCAGACGGCTGCCGCTTCACTTTCAGAACAAAATGTGATGTTGTGGCCTTCCTCAAGCTGTGCTTCCGGAAGCAGATACTCATTGACCATCTCGATCGCACCACGGATAATATCCAGAAGCTGTTTTGTGATACCCTCACCAGAACCATTTTCCGGATAGGAGATCATAAATTCTAGGTTATTATATGGAACCGAAAATCCCTCTCTTGCCAGTGCCAGAATCCCCTCCAGGATCATAATTCCGATATACTGTTTCAGAGCCATGGAAATCAGCTGTCGGTCTCTGACTTTCAGATTTGATCTTGTCAGAACTTCTTTCATATTGCTGATGACGCCGATATTGGTCATCGCTTCTGTCATCGTACCAGGAGAGTCTTTCAATGCTGCAAATAAAACCTGTTCGTCCGGTTTCCAGATACGACTCTCAACCATAAGAGCGGACCAGTTGCCCATTGTTTCCGGGAAGAATTGCTGCAGCAGGGAATCAAAATGGGTTCCGCTTTCGCCAGAGTCCATCAGGCGACGTTCTAACGTCTGATTGAACTCTGTTGTTGCTGTCGGTGTCAGTGGAAAGGTCAGATTTTCATAGGAAATCGCTTCGGATTTCCCGGAACCTTCGATCGATTTCAGGCGGACACTTGTTGCTCCTGCCGGATCTAAGGAAAGATACATCTTCTGATTTTTACGTTCCGGTGTCAAAATCTTTGGCATCACGATGGTTCCGAGTACATTGCCTTCCCGATCACACAGTTCCATCCGCTCAATACGCAGGGAACGCTGATGAATTTCCCAGTCTCCGTCATACTGATTTGAAGTAAGCCTGATGACACTGCTGCCCGGATCTTCCGGAAACACGTTCCATCTTGTCTCCAGATTATCGTTGGTGATGGCTCCTGCCGCAGATCCCTGTACCAGATAATTATATTTTGCCAGAATACCCTCCGGCACCATGTACGCCATATCGATATAGTTGTCCGGCTGACAGATTCGAAATCCGCTCTTCCCTGCCGCATAGATTTTGTGACAGAGCTCCCCGTCCAGTCTTGCTCTGAATTCGATCCATTTCGGGATACCATTTACCGTTTCTCGGGCAAATTTGTAACCAGCTTCTTTAATGCTACGAACATTCTGCACCGGCGGAATGACAATAAGGCGATCGCTGATCTCTCCAAAAGTATCGTTGATATCAGAAAGACATCTTGTTCCGGTATTGATCAGAACCGGCTGCCGCAAAACTTTCTCTGAAACGCTGCTGCCCATGTAATTGCATACGGCAAGCGGATCTGCTTTTGCTGAAGTCTCCTGGATATATTTGATAACCTCTTCCGGCAGGGTTTCTGCAGGTTCTGCCCGGTAAAGTTCCATTTCTGCATCAGTAAGTGCACCGCCGATATAGTCAAGTACTTTTCCAAGTACCTTTGCATTTGCTCCCTTTGCGATCAGATTGGTAAGCAGTGCACGGCAGCGTTTTGTGATATGTGGATTCCCGGCCATAAATTCTTCCGGCACTTTACAGCATTTTTCTGACTGTGGGAATCTGACGCCCGGCACAAAACATTTCCACTTCGGAAAATACATGGCAAGTACTTCTCCGTCGACAGAAACCTGAAGCACACGATCTGGCTCTTTTTCCATTCCGGTATCTTCTTCGTCCAGTTTCAGTTTTCTAAGATCCTTCATCATTTTCTGATCGATCGGATTGTCTTTATCAAAGGTGTGAAGTGTGTATTTCATTTCAGAACCGTTATACGGAGCCTGTGCAAGGCATAAGTACAGGGAAAGCAGCTGTTTTTCATTTACTCCTGAAATTTCTTTTTTCGCACTGGACACGTTGATCAGCCAGGCGATAACATTTCCAAAGGTACTAGAAATGTTTTTCGCATTTTGCCTGGTCTCTTCATTCTCGACCGGAGTCATGATAAATTCTGCACATTCCTGAATTGTCGCTCCATCCACATCCATGAAACCATGATGTCTTTCAATATTTTTAAGTTCCGCGATTCTTCTGTGTTCTTTAGAAAATGCCATAATGTCTTCTCTCCTTTCTTTCGCTGCAGATTTCATAAATATCTCTCAGAATATCCTGAAATGGTCTTGGATTACCATGTTCGAAGTATTTAACCTGTTTACGCAGCTCATCCATGGTAAGCCTGGTGTTATAGATATTTTCCTCTCTTTGTTCAGTCCTTCTGTCCGCAGGACACATGGTCAGCTCATCAAACTGAAATCCTGTCATCCCTCCACGCTCGCGGATATCTGCTTTTTTGCCAATTTCTTTTCCTATCATCTCCTCGATTCTTTCTGTATTAAACAATGTCGATCCATAAGCGGGCGTAGAATCTGTCTCCCAGTTTTTCCCGGTCAGAGAAATTTCTCCAAGATACTCCAGAAACATGGTTTCTTTGGCAAGCAGTGCTTTCAGAGGCTTCCGGATCTCTTCTTCCAGATCAACGCTGGAATTTAAAACTGCTTCTTTTACTTTTCTCGGTGTCTTCACTTTAAACATCCGGGCAAGAAACTCTGCTTCATAGATTTTATCCGGATCATTTTCTTCCGGTGCCTGAATCAGCTGTGGACGAAGCCAGTAGAACAGTGCTGCATCAAAGCGAAGTCTCGCAGATAAATATTGTCTGTATTCTTCCGGAAGTCCCAGATTCTCCCAGTTGGTGAGAGCGTTTCCAGGTCTTGAGTAATGTGGAATAACCGGACAGTGCTTTTTCGATGCGTGTTCCGTGCTGAGACTAAAGAAATCCTCCATCGCAGCAACCGCAACAAGCTCGATCGCATGGGCATGTTTATACTGTTCTCTGGAATCCGATGCTTTCGTGGCCTGTACCGGACACTGATCATGCTCCAGCAGATAGAAAAGATTGACTGCCTCTGCAGAATCCTCCGGGAAATTGCGGAGCGTTCCGGCCACCAGACCGGCAACATCCTGGTCAAGTCCATTCATTGCCGGGAAGCGGAAAGCACTGCCTGTCATGATCACGGCAATCTTGAGGTTCTGTTCCACATAAGCCTTTGCCTGCTCCTGCTCCATTCTCAGATCTTCCATCACTCTCTCCACGCACAGCTTCCGGAGCATGGCCGGATGGGTACAAAGATTGGTTCTACCTTCCCCTCCGATGCCGCTTCCAACCATCACTACGCGTGTTTCGTATGTATTATTAGATGCAACGACACTGTCTGCGATTGCCCGAAATCCGGCATTTCTATCTTCTTCCGTTTCCAGTGCACACTGCATAGCTGCGGAAGATACGACACTGCCAAGCGTCAGATCACGATAGTAACCCCCGAGAAGGTCTCTTTCCAGCTGTTCTTCCGTAAGCAAAAGCCCATTTCGATACCATGCAGGTGCGATTTTTTTAAGACTCATTGTGTTGTCTCTGGCAAGCTTTTCTTTTACTTTTTCAGCCAGTCTGCAGAAATGGAAGGAATAATGCGGATCACAGAATTCGCTTTCGCTATCCAGTCTTACAAGTTTCTGCAGCTGCTCAATCTCTTCTGCTCCGGCGTCCATCGTCTCATAAATAAATTTCCAGTTTTCTGTTCTTCCGTTTTCACCTGCGGCATAAGCTTTGGCACTCAGATACATGTGAGCCGCAAGCAGTGCCCGAACTCCGGTTCCTCCTTCCGCCATCACATAGTTGTGGTTCAACATTACATTTTCCGGCATATACGATACCTCCTATTATTTAAAATCAGATTTTATGTTGACTTCTAGTCGAACACGCGAGACTTATCATTCCCCTGTAATTTGATTTGGCAGTCCGACAAACCGCATCAGCAGATACAAAACAAGGTTTCCGACGATAGCCATTGTTATCACGGAGCTGATACAATACGCTGCCGGAATACCCACGAACCAGATACTTCCCACCATACAAATCAGAGCGATCGCCACAATCAGAATGGTCAGAATGGCGGATGTTGTGAAATATTTTCTCTTATAATAGAACGCCATTTTTCGCATCTTCTCGATATTCATCATATTTACTGCTTCTCGGCTCACTTTACGGTACCATGTCACATAGCAGCCAACGATCACAGCCGCCTGTGCGATCAGAAATGGCAGGCTCAGGCGGAAGCCCTCGGCTCCTGCATTCATCTCTCTAGCGAGAAACCGAAGTCCAAATAAAACCAGTACCGCAATCACTGCAAATCCCATCGTTCCTTTAAATAAATTTTTTAATCCGCTCATAAAATTCTCCTTTCCTTTGCCCTTTTGTTGATTCTCCTGCTCTTTAGCGATTGTCGATGATCAGTCGGATGGTAAGCATCTCGTTGTCTGACTCGGCAACAGCTCCAGCTGCAATCAGCTCATCTGTAATCTTTTCAAATTCCAGCAGTTTGCAGAAAACCGACGAAGAACTTCCATCTCCTGTATAATAAAATTTCGAGGTACTTTCCTGTTTTTTGATGATTTCCGGTGTGCACTCACTTTTCAGAGCCGTGCTGTAATCTTCCAATCCTGCACTGTGATTTGCTGCAAATTTCTGAAGATCCGCCACTTCACCGGTTGCTGCGAACGTGAGCTGCACCTCGACTGCAAACAGTCCTTTTGGAAGTGATTCATTTTCAAGAGAAACGGTAAAGATCGAATCACCCTGGGCGATAACGCCTCCCAGATCTTTATAAAGACGCTGGTACTTCTTTGTGTCAGTCACTTCATTTACGATGGCAGAAAACGCTCCCAGATATGCTTTGGTAGCCATCTTGAATGTCACATTGCTTTCTTTGTATGTCCCGGATTCTTCGTCATACTCCATGACATTCGTAATCTCTGCCTTTTCAACAGCCGGAACTGCCTGATTTGGTACTGCATACAGGATTGCTTTAACTGCTTTCTTGGCCTTACTTGTCGAGTTTCCGCTCTTTCTGTATACAAACGTATTCGGACAGGTAAATTCAGTATTTTCCGTATCAACAAGAGACATGCCAAACACATAATTGGTGTTGTCATAAGTTACATTCGCAATGTCGTTCTTGAAACATTTGCTCGATGTCAGCTGAAGGAAATTGCTGTCCTGTTTTTCCTCTGCATGAAGGGAAACATGGCAGGTATCATATGGCACTTCCGTCCCCAGCTTGTACTGGAAAAACTGATCGTAATCTTCTACGAGGCTGTTTTTCCCAAAGACTATCATCAGAAATTCTTTCTGATTAAAAGAGCAATCCTTGACAGAAACTGTTTCAAGCACACTGCTTGAAGTGTACATTTTGAACTGGAGACTGCCATTGTACTGCATCGTAAAAACGTAGAACGAATAGCCTGTCGCCCCGCTATTCACCAGCCACTTGCCGATTTCCGAACAGCTTGTCCCCGTCTGAAGGTCCGTCGTCAGCACATTGACACTTTCCGGATCACAGGGCAGCGTTCCATCCCGAATCAGGTCGATCGGGGCACCTTTTCCATACTGCCCACTGAGTGCCAGCTGCTCCGTTGTTTCGATCAGGTTTCTGCTGTCCACACTGTAAAAATGACGCTCCTCATATCCGGCGGCACATTTCGTGGCGGCGGCATGGATCTTCACCACTTCCGGTGAACGCTGCATGCTTCCTGACGTATCCAGGTAAAACGAAATCTTCTTGTTTTCTGTTTCACTTCCGGCTCTCGCCTGGATCGTTTCCCTGGTTGTCTCTTTTGCCGTTTCACTGGCGTTCTTCTGCGATTTATCGGACTTTCCTGCCGTTTCCGTCTCCTCCGGCTTCGGTACATAATAGCCATCCGGGTAAGGAATCTCCTTTTGCTTCCCCCCACATCCGGTCAGAAGCACAGAGATGATAATAAACATCAGAACACCTGCCATTATTTTGCTTTTCAATAGCACCACTCCTTTCTTACTTATAATCATAAATGATTCGAAAATCTCTTTCAGATGGGGGACTTTGTACCTTTATTTTTCTTCATACCTCCTCTTAGTATTTTTTATAATAATATTTTAATTCCACTCTTTTTCGACTAAAAAAGGGGGAATAAAAAAATCCCTATCCAGTTTTTTAACTGAATAAGGATTTTTCTGATTCTTCTTTACTTGCAATATAAAAATCATCATAGTCACTTGCATGCCGAATCTCTTCCGCCTGTCCAATTTTCCGTCCCATTTCTTTTGGAAATACAGATGTTTTTACATAATCCTTGTTGAAATTCGCCACAGCATCTTTGTGTCTTTTATATGCTTTTCCATTAATAGCATGTACGGCATTAATCGCATGAAAGATAGCTTAATATGCTCTGTTATTTGCTCCTCGATAGTCTTCCATTGCAAATAACGCTCTTGCAGATTTCAGATCATTTTTTGCCGTTTCCAGACGATATAGAACCAAATCCCGTCTTGTACCAATTTCCGGTTTACGCTGCTTCATATAAAACTACCCCTTCTTTATGAACATTGGAATAAAACGGATAATTTACAATCCACTTTTTAAAATGTGTTTCACTTTTTGCAATAGGCTTAATATCCAGATCATTGTCCATATTAAAATCATAGGTCATATAAGAAAGCTGTTGTGCATATGCCTTTAACTCCAGATCAGACATATCTAGCAAAATCATAATATCTACATCTGAATCCGGTCGGAAATCTTCTCTTGCATAGGAACCATATAGAATGATCTGTCGTATATGTGAACCATAAATCTTTTTAACAGCTTCAACGTATTGTTCTATTAAATTCTCCATAGTCTTTGACATATATCATCACCTCATTTTCAACTGCTATGTCTTGAACCATTATCTTGATCTCCTGTTTCTTAATTTTTATTATAATCAGTTTACAGAAATTTCTCAAGATAATGCTCATTTTTGCTATTCTTTCACTTTTACTTTTCTGAAGTTCACCTTTTTCACTTTGGAATCTTCCGCCACTAACGCTTCATTGTCATCCACTGAATACAGTTCACTGTAACGCCCGATATCTTTCTGATTCGAATTTTTGATGTAGCGTTTCAGATCTCGTCTGGAGTAATGTGGGATAACACTTCCATCAAACAGCCCCAATGCCTTCAGATCTGTTAAACCCACAATATTTTCATCAAAATCTTCTGCCAGATAGATATCTGTTCCGGCAATCATTGCACCGGCACTGCTTCCGATATAGGTGCAGTCTGTTCGTTTCATTTGTTGTTGAATAAATTTCAACAGCCCGTTTTTCCTCATATAGTCTAATACTTGATATACATTTCCTTCAGTAACGTAAATATAATCCGGTCACATTTTTTTCAGATCAATCTGCCCGGATGCAAGAAAAATATGTTCTTCCAAAAATCCCAGTTCCATACTTGCCTGTTTCAGGATTTCATCAATTCTATACTCTTGTATGCTGATCAGAAGGATAGTTTTCTTTTCCCGCTCCTCTTCTTCCGTCAGACACTTGCGGATGATTTTCTGCCCTGTTTCGGAATTAAGTCCCCGTGCTGTCAATATTAATTTTCCCATATACACCTCTCCCATCAAATCTGCCTCCGGATCTGAATCACGATAAATCGGATCTGCTGCCTGGTCTGGAGCACAATTATCAGATTTACTATCTGGTCTGGATCACGATCGCCGGACGTACGCCGACGGCAGGTTCATCTACTTGCAGTCCGCCATAATGCACCCTCCATCCAAAATTCATGGCAAAATTCTGTGAAAATCCTGGATTTCTAAGCCACCAGGAAATATTTCCGTTGTTTCTTGCAATCTCTGTGATCTGCTCAAATCCATATACGGTAAGCTCGATAACATCCAGCAAAAATACCGGGTCTATGGTGTCTGCCCCACCGGGTGTTCTGTATTTTGGATTGTTTCTGGACGGGTGAGCTCTCCAGAGAATATATTCTTTCTCGGAATCTGAAAATACCTGCTCATAAAAATCGTTATTTAACCACTTTCTGAGTGTACAGTTCTCCCAATCGGAACTTCCGTGCTGCACTGCATGATAAGGCATGTTGAGCAATACATTTTCACACAAAAGAACTGCCTTTCTATCCTCGCAATTCAGCACCCTCCATGCAAGATCTTCCCCTTCTGCAAGAAAGAAACCGGGGAGTGCCTTTCCAAGATACACCGTATCGCCGGACTTTACCGGATAAGGATAGCCTTGTCTTGGAATCGTGATTCTCGGAGTCTCCTGTACAACCTCCGTACTTTCTATTATAATCGTTTTTTCCTGTTTCTGCTTTTCATGGCATTTTTCTAATCCCTGTGTTTCAGCCAGTTTTTCAAAGAATAATTCCATGCTCTGATATTTATATTTATGTATCGCCTGCAGTCTGCTCAGACGCATTCTCATTCCACCCGGCAGCTGAATATCTTCCAGATAAATCAATAATCTTGGTTTTTCAAGCTCTCTTGCAAAATTTAATTCATCTTTGCAGTTTGAAGATACCAGATATTCTCGTGAAAGCAGTGCAATAAAATATTCACAGTTTTCAATATGCTCTGCTATATTTTCATCCCACTCTGTTCCCGGATCGATTCCTTCATCATACCAGACTCGATACTGTTCCATCTGTAATTTTTCTATTACTTCGGATGCCTTATTTCCATCTTTATGTGCATAGCTTACAAAAATATAAGGGGCATCATACCCCCGATAAGGTACATATTTTTCATTCATCTCATGCATCTTTGTTTTTCCCTCTGCTTCTGTTTTTTGCCATTTCCATAAAATCGTGTCGTAATGGCACTATTCCTAATCTGATTATATCATTTTGAAAAATCCGCCGCAACATAAGAAATCCCGCCGCACATCTCCTGTACAACGGGATTTCTTTTTTATATCATGTCTTTATATTATACTGTCAAATTCGCCATGTTCAAGCATGCCTCTGGCATTCTTGCTGCGAGATGCATTTCCTGCATCGCATGGCAAAATCTTCTTCTCTGAGACTAAATATTCATCAGATCGCTGAGTACTTTCAGTGCTCCGTCTGTCTCGTGGGCCAGTACGCGTTTTGCCAGTACTTTACCGAGCTGTACTCCTTCCTGGTCGAAGCTGTTTACGTTCCATACGAAGCCCTGGAACATGACTTTGTTTTCGAAGTGTGCAAGCAGTGCTCCCAGTGTTTCCGGGTTCAGCTGTTCACCAATGATGATGCTGGACGGGCGTCCGCCTTCGAAGTTTTTGTTGCGGTTTTCGTCTTCTTTTCCGCATGCAAATGCTACGATCTGAGCTGCCACGTTTGCACACAGTTTCTGCTGGCTTGTGCTGCCCTGGATCACTACGTCCGTGTTCATCTGGTTACTCTTGAAGCCTACGAACTGCAGTGGGATGATGTCTGTTCCCTGATGGAGCAGCTGGTAGAAGGAATGCTGTCCGTTTGTTCCCGGTTCACCAAAGATAACCGGTCCGGTTACATAGTCAAGTCTCTCACCGAAACGGTTCACGCACTTACCGTTGGACTCCATGTCAAGCTGCTGCAGATGTGCCGGGAAGCGGCTCAGTGCCTGTGAGTATGGCAGTACTGCTGTGCTTGGATAGCCCAGTACGTTACGCTCATAAACGCCGATCAGTGCATCCAGCATTGCCGGATTCTTTCTGATGTCTTTTTCTGTTCCGAGTCTGTCCTCTTCTGCTGCACCGTTTAAAAATCTTTCAAATACTTCCGGTCCGAATGCCAGGGATAATACGGCTCCGCCTACTGCGGATGTGGATGAATAACGTCCGCCGATGTAATCATCCATAAAGAATGCTGCCAGATAGTCGTCGCTCTTTGCCAGTGGAGATGTCTCGCTGGTTACTGCGATCATATGTTTGGAAGCATCCAGTCCTGCGTTTTTCAGAGCATCTTTTACGAAGGACTCGTTGGTCAGTGTCTCAAGTGTTGTACCGGATTTGGAAACCAGGATAAAGATAGAATGTGCTACGTCGATACCATACAGAACTGCTGCTGCATCATCCGGGTCTACATTGCTGATGAATTTTGCTTCCATCTTGAAGGTATCGTTTTTCTTTGCCCAGTTTTCCAGTGCCAGATACATTGCACGAGGTCCGAGGTCACTGCCGCCGATACCGATCTGAACAACGGTTGTAAATTTCTCACCTGCTGCATTTGTGATCTCTCCGGCATGTACTTTGTTTGCAAAATCTGCGATCTTCTGCTGCTGTTCTTTATAGAAAGCACGTTTGTCTGTGCCGTCAGCGTTTACAGCCTCACCGAGCTGACCGCGTGTCAGGTGATGAAGAACCATTCTCTTCTCTCCGGTGTTAATAACTTCACCATTGTAAAGTGCTTCGAATTTTTCAGTCAGCTGTGCTTCATCTGCCAGTTTCTGCAAATCTTCCAGCAGTTTGTCATCTACCTGCTTTGCAGCATAATTATACGCAAGGCCTTCTGCCATCGGTGTGCTGTATGTTTTCACACGTTCTGCACCGTTTTCTCCAGACATTGCCTCTGCGATATTTACACGCTCTGCCTTTGAAAGATTTTTAAATGCTTCCAGTGTATCCAGGTTGTTCCAGGTAATCATAGTAGATTCCTCCTTAAATGTATAAAATAATGTTGGGGTCAAAAGATGCCATACGAATTGTTCCGTACTTCGTACTCTCACAATTCTACCCAATATTCGCATATCGTGAAGCTTACGCTCCACTTTTATGCTCATATCGGGGCGGGTCATTAAGCCATAAAACCACTCTTGTGCAAGCACATCGTGGTTTCAGGCTTTTGACCCTGGCATCATAAAATAGTATAAGCGGGTGTGTGATAAAGTTTACTTCTCTAAATCACTGATGATTATAATAGCAAACCTGCATAAATTCAAGCATCAATCGCATCTCCATGGTTTTTTACACCGTAAGAATTGTTTTTTACCACCATTTAATCTCCTGCCGTTTCATTAAATTTACTAAACAGTTGGAGATACATTGCCATTTTATCCACTGCATCCACAGATACACCCGTTTCGGTATCAATTTCGAAATAGCATTTCTCCCCAATATAACCCTTGAGTTCTGCTTTTCCGCTGCCGATCTGATTGCCCTCGTAATCGTAAAGTTCCTCTCCGCGTTCTTCTGCCAGATAATCTTTGAGATTTCCGTCTGCATCCATAAATACGAGATAATATTCACGTTCCAGATTTTCGTTCTCGAACAACCGCTTCTGTGCATAGCCAAGGCACTGATTGTTTTCATCATAATAACCATAGGTTGTCCCGGCAATCACGCCATCGATGTTATTGATCGGCTCATCAGTCACAAATTTCATCCAGAACCAGGTTTTTCCATCGACCGATACCGTCCATTTCGTATTGAGAATACCTGTTTCTTTTAACCGCCCGGCTATTTTCCCGTCCGCAAGGATATTCCCCTCCTGGTTGACCTCATCCAGATCTCCTTCTACCAGAAATGTCCGGCACTGACTCATTGCCTGCTTTGCTTCCTCTGCAGATGCATAGGACTCGACATTAGATTTTCTGCATCCCAAAAGAACACTTGCCAGAATACACCACATCACTGCGATATACACCGCTTTTCTTATCTTTGCTTTTTCTTTCATTCACACCTCCTAACTGCGATCCCGTGCAAGTTCGCGTGCCACCATCACCGCCATTGCCGCAAGCAGCGGAAGATATTTTTCTTCATATGCAATGATCACTGCATTGTCAAAAACGATATTTTCCATTTTCAGATCCAGGTTGTCCAGGATTGTTCCCAGCGTTTTGCCATTTAAGGTTACGCAGAAATTATGGCCGATCGAACCGGCGTATTCCGTCAGTTCCAGTTTTCCTTCTTTGACCTTCATCTCAAATTTATCTTTGACCAGCACAAATTTCTTCTCCAGCGTGCCGTAAAGCTCCCCCCGGTAATAAAACTGGTAGGTCGGCAGTACACTTACGATCTTCTTGGTCATTTTAAAGATCTCGTTATGCTGATCGTCATAAACAGAAAGTGTACGCAGCGGAGCCGTTCCTTCGATTTCAAAAACACGGTTTCCTTCGTTGTCACAGAGATCAAAATGCTGACCGGTCAGTTTAAAATCCTCCGTAAAAGTATAGACTTCCGATGGGCGGGACTGCGGAATTTCCAAAACCTGTTTTGTTTTCACAAAATGCTCCAGGCTCTCCCTCAGTTGCTTCTGCATCAGAAGCACATCCGACTGATAGCAGACATATTTTGCTGTATTATCGCCAAAATCCTCTTCTGCCGGAAATACCGGATCGTTATATTTTCCTTTTATCATGCTGGTCATGAACGAATAGCCAAGATAACCTATATTCCCGTCTTTTGAAAGCCAGAAATAGAGAAAATCTCCGTTCTTATCCGGTCCGAACATCAGAGCCGGCTGCTTCATCGTGTAAAACTGAACAAGATAAGCAGAGCCAAGCGGCGTGCGGACATCTTTGTAGGCCTCATAAAATTCTTCAATCTTTCTCGGACAATCCATGGCGATCATACTGCAGATATCCGTTGAACCGTTATAATCATCCGGCGATCCCAGCATCCAGATTGCAATACCAATGATCAGGACAACCGTTGCAATGCTGACCGGGATCTTATTCCAGTTCCCTTTTGATGCGATCCAGAGGGAAAATGCACAAACGATCACACTGATAATACGGTATTCCCACATACGTGCTCTAAGCGAGGTGGAGAGCTGCTGTTTTTCTGTATTTTCTGCTCCCTGCATAGTTTCAATCCTTTCCGGGCATTTGTGAATACCAGAAATCATCTCCGCATCTCCGGCACACACTGCCCAAGTCTTTTTATCTTATGCTTTTTTAGATTTTACCTTGATCGCCTGTACTTTTTCTTTTTTTGTGACTCCGCGTGCTTTCAGCATCTTCCTGTAAGCAGAGAGTTTTTTCTTCGGCACTTTGATGACTGCTTTCGCATGGATGCCGAAAAATGCCTTGCTTCCCACTCTTTTCTTCGTCAGTTTTGTCGTTTTGATCGTGATATTTTTCAGGTTCTTGCAGCCATAAAATGCCTGCTTACCGATCTTCTCTATACTGGACGGTATGACCACTTTTCTGATCTTTTTATTCTTTTTAAATGCATTCGCTGCAATCTCTGTGACTTTATAAGTAACATGGTTTACGGTAATGCTGTCCGGTATGTTTACCGTGCCTTTGACACCCTTTTTCGGTTTCAGATATGCCACTGTAAATGTTTTTCCGTCCGCACAGGTTACTTTATACTGATTATTGTCCGGTCCGGTGAACTTTGTTCCTTTTTTCAGGTATTCTGTTTTTGATGGCTTCTGTATCGGCTCAGAAGTTCCCGGTTTTGTGCCTGGATCTGACGGTTTTTGTGGTGTCTCCGGTGTTTCCTTTGTATCCGGCGTTTCCGTTGTATCCGGCGTTTCCGTTGTATCCGGCGTTTCCGTTGTATCCTGTGTCTCGATCGTCACTGCTTTTGTCAGAGGGATTTCTGTAACTGGCTGTGCCAGCCTGTAATTTGCTTTGTCTTTTCCGGCAAGCGTCAGTTCCGGTAATGTTACCGAAGTATATTCGCCTGCTTTTTTATCTTTTAACGTTCCATACAGATCCGTCAGATCTACGCTTACTTCATCGCCTTCCAGCATACCGCTTAACAGTACTTCTGTGATGGCAGCCTGATTTGTGCCATCATATTTTCTGTTTCTGGCGGTTGCCTTTGTTACCGTAAGTTCTTTTGCATTTACTTTGATCGCCGTGCTGCCTTCTACATTTGCATATGCCTCATCAGATGGCATAAAGATCCATTCTGCACTTGTCACGGATGTATCCGGTCTTTGTGTGCCGTCTTTCCATACAAGCGTTCCTTCCACTGTATTTCCTTCTTCGTCCACAAATTCTGCTTCCGAAAACTCCAGTGCCGACAAAAGACCACCGTAAGTAAGCGTATCTTTTTTCAGGGTTACTTCTGTTCCTTCCTGTAATCTGACCGGTGTCTGGTCATTACATTCCAGATTGAAGGTGATCACAAAGTCCTCATAGTTCTCAGTCATAACTTTGATCTGGATCTTTCCTTTCCTGTCCAGTGCCCCCTGCTTCACTGTATAAGATAATATATCGTCTGCTATACTCGGTTCTGTGATATATTCCATGTTTCCGGTCATCTCCGGTGCAGCATACTGTGCATTCCCGCAGTCCACCGGAAGGATTTCCCTGAGACTGATCCGCTCTTCCTGATCCTTTAAATATAAGTAACTTTTATTCTGTTCTTCGATCTGAAGCCCACTGCTTTTTGCCACATTCACCGCTTTTGTCAGAGGAATTTCGTCTGTCGGCTGCACAAGAATATAATTCTCCTTGTCTTTTCCGGTTAATCTCAGCTCTGGCAAAGTTACCGAAGTATAATTTCCCGCTTTTACATCTTTCAAAGTCCCGCGGATCGTTCCGATGTCTGCCGAAACTTCATCTCCTTCTTCAATGCCCTCAAGAACAATATCACGGAAGCTGACATACGCGGTTCCATCATATACTTTATCATCTGCCGTTGCCGCTAAGACTTTCAGTTCTTTTGGCTCTACGGTGATCGCTGTGCTGCCTTCTGTGTTTGCATATGCCACATCATCCGGTGTAAAGATCCATTCTGCACTTGTCACGGATGTATCCGGTCTTTGTGTGCCGTCTTTCCACGCAAGCGTTCCCTCAACCTGCGTGTCGGTTCCCTGCTCAACAAAGGCTGCCTGTTCTTCCCCTTCCAGATTCAGCTGCAGATCGGATAATGTTTCCCCGTAAGTAAGCTTCTGATCCTGTAAGACTTTTACTTCACTGCCTTCTTTCAGGACAACCTTTTTCTGATCTGTCAATGTGACCGTTAAGTCATAAGAAATATCCTTATAATTTTCCATTTCTACCGTTACATGGATCGCAGCCGTTTTTCCGATCATGCTCCTGTCTGTAAAGTCATTCACTAGATAAGTTAACTGTCCACTCTGCGTAACCATATAATTATAAAAAATCTGCTCATCCCCTGTTACAGAACAGGAATAACTATCTCCCTTTTTATCCGCCGGGAGTTTTGCCTGCAGATCCACATATACATCATCAGAACCTTTTGTATAAATATAACTTGCCGATTCATGAATTGCAGTCTGCTGCGGGGTCTTTTTCTCAACATGAACTTCTACACCTTTTACTACATAATAAGGATAATTTCCATCTTTCGGTGTAAAAACAAGATCGCATATCAATCTTTTTCCAAGTTCCGGTATCTCTTTCAGATTTTCTTTCTCCGTAAAACTCCAGGTTCCTTCCAGCAGCGTACTTTCTCCGTTTCCGGTATCTGCCCTGATCACGCCCGGAATTAAGGTATACTCCTGCAAAGTCTGTTCTACATTTCCGGAAATCTGCGGAAGTGTCTCACAGCTCATACCTGTATTTCGAACCTCCACATTTTTCAGATCACTCTGAGTAAGTACTTCTTTTCTGCTCAGAAAGCGTCCATCTTCCGTACTGTAGAACGCATAACCCTGCGGAAGCATATTTTCTGCACTGCCTGAATATAATACGATGTTCTGAAAATTTCCGCCGGTCATTTCTATACTGTTTTGATAACTGTCCCAATAGCCGATCTGTCTGAAATCACCGCTTTCTATTCTCAGTTTCCCGCTCCTCTGTGCTATTACAATATCAAAGGTTCCGTTTTTTACCGTAACCTCTGCTCCGTCTATGTAGATCCGGTCAACACTTTTCGCTGTCAGAGATTTTTGATTTAAATCCAGAGTGATTTTTCCACTTTTCAGAGTCGGAAGACTTCCCGTATTTTCCATTGACTGCATAAAGGTAATCTCTGCTTCTTTGCCATTTGCGTATTGTAACGCTTCTTTCAGTGTATCTACATAAGTTTCTACTCCATTTACGGTGATCCGAACATAACCCTGGAAATCCGGATTTTTCTTATGGCACCACACGCAGTACTGCACATCCTGCTCATAATCATGTTTCTTACACGCCTCGACATGCACATTCGTACAGCTTGTCTCGGCATATGGCTGTTTCTCATTCGTCTCATTATCCACCAGACAAAGCTCTTCTCCAAGTTCTGCCCATTCTTTTGAAACCCGATCGAATTTTCCACCGCTCACCTTAATTTTCGCACCGTTATACACAAAATAGCTGTTCGACTGATTTTCATAAATTCCGCCGGCAAATTCTATATTTTTACTTCTTACTAGCAACGTACCGTAAAATACACCCGTCTGCGTTTCACTGCTGTCTGTAATTTTAAGAGAAGCATCCTGATTCAGAGTGGTCCTCTTTAAATTTTGCAGACGATATCCATTCAGATCCAGAATCAGATTTCCACTGTTTACCTCCACTTCCCGTACCGATTCAATATTCTTCAACAGCTTCATCTGTGCTGTTTTTCCCTCTGTATCACGAAATGCTTCTGTCAAAGTAACATATGGTTCGGAATGTCCATCCATAGTTACCTCAATTTCTCCGTCCGAAATTTTATATAACAGATAATCCGATTCTGATTTATATTTTTCACGGAAAGTCATTTCTACTTTTACATAGTAATCGCCTTTATCAGCTGGCGCTCCGCCTTCGGTAAGTGCACCGGCATTTTCTGCATTTGTCAGCACGCTGCCGCGATCTTTATAATAAGTGGTTTTTACGGATGTCGGTGTTTCCTCGCAGCTCCAGGTGATTTTTCTTCCTTTTTCAAAGGACAGTTCCCGTGGATTTCCGGTATAAGCATAATCTATGCTTTTGCTGCCTGCGATTTTTTCCATCTGGATTTCGGCATCGAAGTTGATCTGATAGGAAAAGATTTCTGAAGTTTCCTGATAAAAATCTTCCACTTCCAGAGCCGTCACTTTTACATAATATTGTCCCGGCAGTGCCGGTGCTCCGCCTTTTTTAGCAGCTCCGCTGTTTTCCGCCGTGGTCGGTATCTGTGCCTTTTCATCCAGATAATAGTCGACCTCTATTGCTCCGTCCCCTTTCCAGTTAAAAACCTCGTTTTTTTTCAGAGACAGTGGCTTTGTTTCAGACAGATTATCGCTTGTCCGCTCAATCTGGGTACCGGATACCAGTGAAATCTCATTTTTTTCCATACTTCCCGGATGATTGCTGTAAGTATCGTTTTCCTCCAGATAATAAACCTTTCCATGTGTGCCATCCATTACAGGATAAGCATCCGGATTTTCTTCAAGATTCTGGAACCACTTTGCCTGTGAAGCCAGAGAATTATCCTTTCCATTTAACACCCAGGTCGCCTTTCCGGATGCAAACTCTGCGGTTGTCATACCTTCTGAATCTTTGACACTTCCATTTTGATTTTTATTATAAACCTGTCCCTTAAAACGATCGGTATTAAAAACACAGTTCTGAATTGTGTCACCCTTGTCCAGACTCCCTACAATTCCACCTGTTATACTTCCTGTCATGACTGCATCGCTCCAGCAGGAGATGATATCACAGGCTTCTTGATTCTTATAGCCTTGATAAGCAACTATACCGCCGGCATAATATCCATCTGCTGTTCCGGTATTATAACAATACTTGATATAGGTTCTTACATATTGTTTTGAGCTGTTCATATCACAGACCTGCTCCCCGGCGATACCTCCGCTGCGTCCCCAGCCCCACGTTGCCTTTACCGATCCGCTGTTTTTGCATGATTCGATCCAGCCCTGCGAACTTCCGACAATGCCGCCGCCGAAATCATGAGCTGTTACTTTTCCGTTGTTCCAGCAGTTGATCACCTTTCCAAGCCTGCTTTTTGCCGCAATCGCTCCGGCCGCGCTCGTTGACGATGTGAACACACCATTCTCCACTCCAAGATTTTTGACAACGCTGTTCTCCATCAGCACTGCAAACAATCCTGATACCTGTTTGTCTCCTGTCCGCTCGCAGACCAGATTGCTGATCTTGTGTCCGTTTCCGTCAAAGGTTCCTGTATAACCGTCATTTGTATCTCCGATCGGTGTCCAGTCTTCGCCTGTCATATCAATATCCGCCGTCAGCACTGCATTGACAGCGTTCTCCCCGGCATTGACCTTCGCCGCAAATGCCTGCAGATCTTCTTTATCTGCGATCGCATAATATCCTGCATAATCTCCGTTTAAATGAAAATTACTCTGGTTCTCTTCAGTAACCTGTACTAGTCCTGCTGCATTTGCCTGAATACTTACCAGACCACCAAAATCCATTGCGGTAAATGCAAGTGCAAATGCAAGTAATCCTGCTGCAATTCGTTTTCTCATATCTTCCTCCTGTTTTCTTTTTTTATCTTTCATTCCTGACTGATTCCTGCAAATTGCTCCGTTGAAAACTAATTTTCGCAATTCTATAACCATTATATAAAATTAAAAAAGCATTGTACACTAGCCAAACGGCTAGTATTACAATGCTTAACCGGTCTTTCGACAAAATTTTTCTGTTTTACATCGAAATCCATCCCAGTACATTCGCAATGGAGCTGAGAAGGATAATGATCACGCAGGCGGATGCCAGATATTTCAGGAAGAAATGATATAATTTCTTGCGTTTAAAATCAGATGACTGTTCAATCTCCGCATCCATTCTTTTAAATCCGACGACTTTCAGAATCAGAATGCAGGTAGCAAGTGCTGCAATCGGCATCATGACCGAGTTGGTCAGGAAGTCAAAGAAATCCAAAAACTGCATACCAAGGATCTTCACAGAGTCCCAGATACCATATCCAAAAGAGGATGCCGTTCCGATCACCAGCATCACGACAACCATCAGCAAACAGCATTTTCCACGGCTCCAGTGAAGCTCATCGTTCAGGGTGGAAACGCTGGTCTCAAGAAGTGAGATTGCACTGGTCAGTGCCGCAAACAGAAACATCAGGAAGAATGCGATGCCGACAATCGTGCCAACTCCCATACTCGCAAATACTTTCGGCAGGGTAATGAACGTCAGTGCCGGTCCTGCCTGGAGCGTTTCCATATCTCCGCCGGAGAATGCAAACACTGCCGGAATGATCATCAGACCGGCCAGAAGTGCGACACCGGTGTCAAAAATCTCAACCTGCGTGGTGCTTTTTTCGATGTCTACATCTTTCCCGATATAAGATCCATACGTATACAGGATACCCATCGCAATCGACAGGGAATAAAACATCTGCCCCATCGCCGCAACGACCGTCATCCAGGAAAAGTTCTCCAGATTCGGGATCAGGAAATATTTGATGCCTTCCACGGCTCCCGGTCTTGTGATGGAATAAACAGCCACACAGGCTGCCAGCAGGATCAGAAGCGGCATCATAACCTTTGAAACACGTTCTACTCCATTTTTTACACCTGCAAGAATGACAATAAATACCAGTGCCGCAAAAATCAGAAACCATATTTCTACTTCCATAGAAGAGGTGATAAAACTGTTGAAATAGCCATCCTGTGCAACAAGGTTTGCATTGCCCCTGATATACTCAAACAGATATTTCAGAACCCAGCCGCCGATCACACTGTAATAAGGAACGATCATCATCGGGATGACTGCGTTGATCCAGCCTCCCAGGTGAAACGGCAGGCTCTTTCCGAATTTGTGGAAAGCTCCAACCGGGCTTTTTTTCGTCATACGTCCCAGTGCTGTTTCGGATACGATCATAACATATCCAAAAGTGACCATTAAAATCAGATAGACAAGCAGAAACATACCTCCGCCGTATTTTGCCGCAAGATATGGAAATCGCCAGATGTTTCCAAGTCCAACCGCAGAGCCGGCAACTGCCAGCACATAACCGATGCGACCGGAAAATTTTCCCCGTGCGTGCAAGAGATTTTCTGCATGTTTTTTATTTGTGCACATAAAAAGAATCCCCCTGTGGTAAAAAATCCCTTACAGCAGAAACTGCCCGCCGCAAGGGATTTTATTATTTAAAACTTACAAAATGATTGTTCTCAAGAATCTGAAAATACTTTACGATTCGTGGATAAAGGGGTTCTGCCGCTTCACCAAACCGCTCTTTTTCCAGAGCAGCCAGATCCATGACGGTTCTCTCTCCATCGATAAAAGGCCAAAGATAACTTCCATGTACATCTAGATGTATCTTTGTGACTTCCGGGCGGTTAAATACTTTCTGTGCGATCCCGTTAAAAAAACCTTCATTTTTTACTTCCAGTATCACGCGATCCCTGAAGTCTTTGTGCCACTTCAGGCCTTCGGCTTTTACCGGAATCAGATCCAGATAATTTATCTGTTGTTCCTGTTTCTTTTTTTTCATGCTTTTTTCTTTTTCTTAAGAGAGAAGTAAAGCAGGGATGCAATCATCAGTACCATAAGAATGACACCACCGATGTTGCCAAAGTTTACACTCTCTCCGATGCTTGTGTTGATACCAAATACTGCGAAAATTGCCAGCAGGATACCTACCAGACCTTCTCCGGCGATCATACCTGCACAGTACAGTGTTCCGTCTGTGGACTGCTGTTCTTTTGTCTTTTCATCGACATTCTTACGTACATCCATTACCATACGTACAACGCCACCGATCATGATGGTTGCATTCAGGTAGATCGGCAGATACAGACCGATTGCGAACGGCATTACCGGGATACGCAGGATCTCAAGACCCAGTGCCAGGAATACGCCGACAAATACCAGGTTCCATGGCAGGTTTCCGCCCATGATACCTTCTACGATCATCTTCATCAGAGTTGCCTGAGGAGCCGGTACTTCTGCTCCGCCGTAACCCCATGCTGCATTCAGCAGGTAGAGAACACCGCCGATAGCCAGACCGGATGCAAGAACACCGATCAGCTCACCAATCTGCTGTTTTTTCGGTGTAGCACCAAGCAGATAACCAGTCTTCAGATCCTGTGAAGTATCGCCTGCGATTGCTGCGATAATACAGATAACAGAACCGATTGCGATTGCTGCTGTCATACCGTCGATACCTGTTTTGCCGCTTCCTTTGATCGCCATAGTTGCGATCAGCAGAGTAGCGATTGCCATACCGGATACCGGGTTATTGGAACTTCCTACCAGACCTACCATACGGGAGGATACCGTTGCGAAGAAGAATCCGAAGATTACGATCAGTGCTGCTCCAAGCAGAGATACCGGAATAGCCGGAACTGCCCAGATGATAACGACCATGGCAACGATTCCGATCAGGATAAACTGCATCGGCAGATCCTGTGCAGTACGTGCAGTACTTGTATTTTTTCCGCCTTTTACGCTCTTCATAGAGTCGCTGAAAGTTTTTACGATCAGAGGCAGAGATTTGATCAGAGAGATGATACCGCCTGTTGCGATGGCACCTGCACCGATGTATTTTACGTAAGTACTCCAGATAGCTGCTGCACCGCCGCCTGCATAAAGCTGAGCGATCGTTGTGCCTGCTTCTGCCGGATACAGCCAGGTATCAGGTCCGAACAGACAGATCAGCGGGATGATAACCAGCCATCCGAATACAGAACCAACAAACATGTAAGATGCGATCTTTGGTCCTACAATATAACCAACACCAAGCAGTGCCGGGTATACTTCCATACCGATCTCACCTTTGAAAGATTTAAAAGCTGCTGATACGTCTGCCGGGATCACCTTCAGACCATCAACGATAAATTTAAATACTGCTGCAAGTCCCATACCGGAGAATACCGTAGAAGCGTTTGCTCCGCCTTCTTCGCCGGCCAGAAGTACGTCTGCACATGCAGTTCCTTCCGGGTAAAGCAGTGTCTGGTGCTCTTTCACGATCAGGGCATTACGAAGCGGTACCATGAAAAGTACACCTAAAACACCACCGCAAAGTGCGATCAGTGTGATCTCGACAAGGCTCGGCATAGAGCAAAGACCCTCTTCTGCCCAGAGGAACAGTGCCGGCATCGTAAAGATCGCTCCTGCTGCAAGTGACTCACCGGCTGAACCGATGGTCTGTACTATGTTACTTTCAAGGATGGAATTCTTACGCATGATAATGCGAATAACACCCATAGATATAACTGCTGCCGGAATAGAAGCAGAAACAGTCATACCCACTCGGAGTCCAAGATATGCATTGGCTGCTCCGAAAATTACTGCGAGCAAAACGCCCATAATAATGGAAGTCACAGTAAGCTCCGGCATGACTCTGTCTGCCGGAATGTACGGTTTGAATTCGTCTTTCTTATTCATTTCCTTTTCCTTTCATACTTTTTTCTTTTAACAATCCGAAAACCTTCGTATATCCGCCCTCTTCCATCTCCGGATCATTATTTACCTAAAATAATCCTTATGAATTGCTCCGCTTTTCCACAGCTTTTGCAATTCCGTATCATCATAGAACTATATTGTACCTAAAATCCGACTAAATTGCAAGAATATAATGCATTTTTCTACTTTTTTCCTGTTTTTCCCACTATTTTTTTGTGCACTTTTTGAGATGCCAGGGGCAAAAGATCAAAATGTCGTTCTTGCTTGCAAGATAAGACATTTGAACTTGGGACCCGCTAAACATGAGGAAGTAGCTATTTACGCAGTAAATATGCGAATTCCGAATGTTTATAGAATTGCGAGAGTTACTTGTAACGGAGCAATTCGCAGGCATCTTAATGCTAGGGTCAAAAGTCTGAAATCGCACTATGAGCCGGACGGAATCCGCACAATTTTCTGTTCCCCTTCCATCTCTGTCATCACCAGCACCGGCATATGGCGTTTGCGAAGTGCATGGATCAGCGGATACACCGCAAAAAGATCTCCCTGCACATAGACTGCTTCCGGTTTGGATTTCAGAATCTTTTTCACCTGATCTTTGATCTGTGCTTTCCATTCCTGCTTTTCAAGTGTGGATTCACCGTAAATGCCGTCCCACTCCATCGGCGGAAGATCCGGCAGCTCCATGTGCACGATTCTGGCACCGGAAAACTGCGGAAGTTTGAAAAGCAATGCATCGGCTGCCTCATCTGTGCCAAGATTTACGATCACAACCTGCTCATGGAACTGCTGCTGACTGATCTTGCATGCCTTTATGGCATCTTCGAGCGTACTTGTCGTCATAAGAAATCCGCCCTTATGACAGAATTCTGCACCGGAAAGACCGCTCTCTTCTTTTAATTCTTCTTTTTCAAGACCAAGCCAGCTTTCCGGGAAACTGCATTTATAATTCAGGGAGTATTCTCGCTTCTGAGGCTGAATACAGTAGCCGCCGCGATTGGATGGAAAGATCACGAATGCAATGTCTGTCTCGGAAAGATATTTCTGGCACGGAACATAATCCGGCAGCACCAGAATCTGCTTTTCATCCGCCGGCTTTTTGCCGGAAGCGATCTCTTCCTGATGCTGTTTTAAAATTTCTTCTACACGTTTGTCGGCACGCTCATTGCCCCGATAACGCTCCAGTTTGTTATCGAGGATCATGCCGGCCACACCGACCGCCTTAAAGAACGCCGCATCGTTTCCGCCCTGTGCATCCCATGGCGGATTGAAATTGCCGATCAGAGTGGCAAGTTCATTTTTTTCGCCGGTGTTGTCATTGTTGTCCAGTGGCTGCACAAAAGCCTCGTCAAATTTTTCTGCCAGTTCTTCTCCTAAAATCTCAGCACCCAACTCTTCCCATAGAAGTCCGAAAGCTGCATACGGCACACCATTTTCACGGATTCTGCTATCCCTCTGATGATGGTCGTATTTCCCTCTTCCGATGTCAAAAACAATCCCTTTAAAATCCTCCGGCACCTGACTGCCGCGGTGGATCGTGATCTCCGGATTGACAGACAGCAGAAGTGCAGACGAAAATACATCGTCCGCATGAAACTTTCCGCTGTGGGTAAATGCCTGTGCATCTTTTTCTTTAATTTGCTCCATTAACTGTGTCATGAAATTTCACCTTTCCGATCAACATATCGTCGTTTGCATTTTTCAGAACCGGGATGATCACACCGCATTCACTTCCGATCGATTCCAGTTTATTTGGCGGTGCACAGAAGATAACCTGAAAGTCCTGGTTTTTGAAGAAATCAAGCATCAGTTTGATATTGTGGTCACTCATTTTTTCGAACGGCTCATCAATAAAGATCAGTCTTACGGAATTGACTCGCACATTGTAGAGCATGGAGAGTGCCGCCGACAAAATCAGCGTATATGGGATCTGCGTTCCGGCACCGGAATTGTATCCTACCTGTTTGGATAATTTTCCGTCTTTTACTTCTTCGTTGTTGATGATGATCTCATAGCTCATATAATTGCGGTAATCTGCAAATTTCTGGATCTCCGCCAGATCATTTTTTTCAATGATGCGGTTAATAATATCTTTGATCTCCCGCTCCCGTCTCTCTACTTCGTCATCCTCATAACCCATCAGCTTTGTAAGGGCGATCTGACCGTCCGCCAGATTTCCGGTCTGCTGAAGATACTCTGCATAACGCAGAATTTTGGCATAGTCAGAATTGTCATTCAAAAATTTCACATCAAACTGATAGCATGTCGCGAATTTCAGCTTGCGAAGCTCTTTGTTGATCTGTGCGATGTCTTTTCTTGCAGCCCTTGCCGTCTCGTAAATATTCAGAACAAATTCTCTTTTGAAAATGCTTTCATAACGCATGGTCTGCTCTTTTAATTTCTGCTGCAGATTCTGAAGGTCATCGATCCAGATTTTTCCGCGTCTCTGGTGATAGCTTTTTTCGTACTCAAGACCGATCGGCAGACGTTCTTCTTCCTGCTTGCGGTTGTTGTACGCCTGCTGCTGTCCGTTGATATTTGCCGCAAAACTGCTGACACGTTTTTCCATCTGCTCTTTCTCGGAAAGCTGCATGATGCCGCCCTTTTTATTTTCACCTGCAAGATAGCGGTCGTATTCTGTGATCGCCTGCTCTGCTGCTGAACGATTGAGCTTTTGTTCTTCTTCCAGATGTTTCTGCTCTTCCGCTTCTTTCGCCTGATACATCACGCTGTCTTTCTTTTTCTGCTCGATCTCTGCTTCCAGACGATAACGCTTCTTGCTCTCTTCATCTTTCTCACGTGTTTTATTGCGAAGCTGTTTTTCCAGATCGGTCACACGCTGCGAAAGTGCCATAAATTCTGCATTGTTTTTCTGGGCTTCCAGAAGTTCACGATAACGCACCTTTTCTGCTTCCAGCTCTGCATTTAAATGCTCACATTCTCTGTTAGCTTCCAGATTATAATCTTTGAAATAATCCAGACTGCTCTGCAGAAAGACATCCTGATTCTGCATCGTATGTCTGCTGCTCAAAATCTCTTTTTCCCGTTTTTCCAGCTGATCCAGTTTTTTCGCAGCTCTTTTGCGGTTCAGCTCGATCGCCGCCCCGCCAAGGCAGTAGCTTTTGATCTTTTTCGTGTTGATGTAAGTAACTGCCATATTTCTGCCGAGTTTTCCTTCTTTTGACATGGCATTATCGTATTTTGCAACCTCGTCCAGCTCAACTGCATGGATCGCACCCAGCCAGAACTGGAAATACTTTGCTGCTGTCTCATTCTGAATCTGAAGATAATGATAGACCGAATCTTCCTCACATTTGATCTTGCGTTCAGCCAAACGCTTTGTATTGACCAGCTCCACATAACGATGTCCGGAGCGGTCCATAACCTGATTGGCAACATCAAAGGCCAGCGGCGAGACCAGGATCGCATAGCGGTGCACACCAAGAAAAGCTTCGATCGCATCACGCCATGCTTCGTCTTTCAGTTCCGATACATATTCACACGCCATGCGGGCTTCTTCATCGATGCCCTGTTTTTTCAGTTCTTTGTTGATCTCCCGGATCAGCTGCGTCTGTTCCTGCACATGCGAATAATCCGCTTTGTTGCGGTCACAGTTTTCAACGATCTTGCTCTGCTCGCTGCGTTCCAGCTGCACCTCTTTGAGCTCGCGGTCCAGATAAGCTCTGCTTCGCACAATGCTGTCACGTTTTTTACGGATTTCCGCTCTCAGTGCATCGATGGCTTCCTGTTTCTCCGAATTGGAAAGATCGACTGCCGTCAGTTTGCCAAGCGTTTCAAAATGAGAAACCTCGCATTCCATTTTGTTCAGTTCTTCTGCCACATGCAGCAGACGTTTCCGGAACTGCTCCAGCTCTTCCCTTTCACTCTTCCGCTTCTCCAGCTGTTTCTCGAAAGCAGTGATCTGCTGTCTGGAATTGTCGATCGCTTTGGAAACATTCAGTTCCCGCAGTGCGGCTTTTGCTTCCATATAATAACGGTCAAGTGCATCGATCTCCGTGCTCAGTTCTTTGATTGTTTTGATCTGTGCTTCTACTTCAATGCTGTTTTTGCGGATCATTTCTTCTGCCATGCAGCGTTTTTCTTTCCAGGAAAGCATATTTCGATATTTTAATTTAATATCATCCACTTTCAGCTGCATGACACGCTCATCGTATTCTGCATAATCCTTCAGGATCGCATCCAGATCACCGATCTCTTCTTCGATCAGCTCCAAACGGCTGTTGATCTGCTCAATATTTTTCTTGGCATCTTTTAATTTTTCAAAATTGACATCGTGCTCTTCCAGAACCGATTCCCGGATAAATTCCTGGATCTTTGCCGCCGGATTGTATGCCATGATATTTCGAAGTTTTCTCTGATAACGAAATACTTCCTGATACGGAAGCTTCAGTCCGACCATCTGCATAAACAATGCCACTCCATCCTGTTTCTTGCGGAGTTTGACATTGTAACGTTTCTGAAATCCGGACGCATCGTACGGCTTTAAGGCAGAACCGTCTTCATAGACATAGGAAATATCCGACAGATGTTTGTCTTCCATCGCATACCAGTACGTGCCGCGGATATCCGTCACGGCTGTCTCGATGATCACGCCGAGCACAAAGGATTTTTCGTTGATCTGGTCATAATATTCCAGTGCGATGTGGGTATACACAACCGGGATCTTCTCCGCCGGTCTTGCATACACGCCGGCACTTGCATCGACCAGACAGCGTGTATACGAGATCAGATTTCGCTTGCCCACGCCTGTATTATATCCGCTCGTCGCCTTATTAAACTGCGTATCACCGGTGTAGGCATATTTGATGGCATCGAGGATCGTCGATTTTCCGCACTCATTTTCTCCGGAGATCAAAGTGAGATTTTCTGCAACCGGAACGACCGTGTTGGTAAATCCATACCAGTTGATCAGCTGTACATTGCGTAAAACTATTTTACTCATCGCTCTCCTCACTTTCTGCCTCTTCCAGGTCTGCCATGTCCGCTGCCTCGAAATCTTCCTGTTCCACAAATTCTGCCATCACCTGTTTCAACTGTCCGATATCCAGACAGAACTGCAAAGAAGGATAGAGACGCACAGCCCCGTCCTCTTTTGTGATATCGTCACTGTAATCGATCAGGCAGAACCTGCGGAAGGTCGCATATGCTTTTTTGAACTCGACCGGTGTCAGCTCAATATCATAAAGCCTGCATTTGTCGATAATCTCACCGACCGTCACATAGACTGCCTCTTCATATCCCATCCGCTCCAGAAATAAAAGCCACAATACCAGCAGCAGTTTCATATGTCTCTGGTCAAAATGATAGAGATTGAGGCGTTTCAGTCCGACTGTTTCTTTATCATCATCATTTGGCTGCAGCATCGCCACACCCATCTGTTCTTCCACAACCACTTTGTAGCCGATCACTGCCAGATACTGGTTCATGTCGTAACGGTTGGATTCGGAGGCCACAAACTGATAGAGCTTTTCTTCTTTGTCTTTTACAAGAAATGTCGTATCCAGAAGCCGCCGCACACAGCGTTTGAACAGATACGCATTCTCGTCGCTCATATTGCTTATAAAACTTAAATCCTGCATATAAATTTACCTCATTGTATTTGTAAAGCGGACATTCACAATCCGCTTCTCTGCGTTCAAAAAGATGCCCTGTAAATATTTTCGTACCCTGTGATCCACAATTCTGACATCTTTATTTTCTCGAGATCACCACATTGCTGATATCGGCAATCTTCGTGCTCACTTTTTCGTCCTTGATACGGACTTCGTATGGAAATTCTGCATTTTTCGCATAAAGCATCGCCGCTGCGATCATCAGTGCCTCTTCTTTTGTCTGCACACCCTTTTCTTTCAGCTCCATGCTCACATCCAATCCAAGTGCCTCATCCAGATATGCTCCGACACGGGCCGGAGCATATCGGTTCGGTGCACTGCGGAACAGATTCTCCGTCCGTTTCTGCATCTCTTCTTCCGACATCGCATTGGTGTTTAATGCGATATTCTGACCTTCGTTGCGGATACGCCGATTCTGCTCGAATGATTTGTAACCAACGTATTTCTGGTTGATAACACGAGTGCATTTCTCCACTTTTTCCATCGCCGCATCCTGCTCTTCTTTTGAAATCCTGGAAACACGGTCCAGGAAATCGCCGAGAAGATTCTCCAGTCTGACACGGCTGCTCGCCATCTGCATGATTCTTGTATTTGCCAGATTATAATAACTGTTGATGCGAGTATCAATCAATTCCATATTTTCTTCGTATTCCACACTCAGGAAATACTGGAGTTCCGCCATGTAACGGTCCACACGGGAAATTGCCTGCTCTTTCGGGCAACGCAGACGTTTTCCACATTCTTCGACCATTTTCTCATACATATCCCCATAACGCAGATCCTCGATCCGGTCACGGATGAAAGAAAGCTGGGTCGGGATCAGTCCGTTGTTTTTTACGAAGAAATATTCACTGAAAAACCGGTCCAACATTTCATTTTTCATAATGAACTGCCCGAAACTGTTCATGTCCTGAAATTCGATGACTGTTTTCATGATATCCGATATGCTGTCTTTTAAATCAGCCAGCTCATTGCGAAGCTCGGTTTCATTTTCCATCATCGGCACCAGAATGTTTGAGTACGGACGTTCTTTTCGCACCGAGCCTTCTTCCGATGCGGATTTCATGATCTCATACATTGAGAGAATGCGGTTTGACATCGTACCTTCATTTTTCTTTTCAGTCAGTTTATCCAGAAAATCAATCACTCTTCGGCAATCCGTCGAAAGATTTACAACATATTCTCCGCTGCGTCCGATCTGCCGTGGCTTGATCCATCCACATTCACGGAAAATGGCCAGAATCTCAGCCGCCTGAAGCTGCACCGCCTCATTCTCATCATCCGCTTCTTCGATCAGTCGCTGAATCTCTTCGTTTTTCAGATACAGCGTGATACTGTCCTTTGCATCCGACTCGTAGAGAACCGGAAGTTCTTTCGAACGGTCGATCAAAATCCGGATACAGTCATAATAAATCCTGCGGTACTTAAACGTAAGCGGTTTAAAAAACGACTCGTTCTTTATGTAATCAAAAAAATTCATAGTTTATTTATCTCCTAAGCTGCTGCGGCATTTGCATTGATCTGGTCGATCACTTTCCGGATTCCCATCCATACGTTCAGATCCGTAAAAATGTCCACGACACTTCCCTGATCCGTAAATGGTGCCTCCTGAAGCACCGACAGATCTTTCATCATGCCATTTTGCACAATGTATTCCACGATCTGATTTACGAAATAAATCTGCCTGCTGTCCAGGCTGTTTTCATCCAGATATTCTGAAAATGCTTCTTTTGCAGCGTTCATATCCAAGCCGACAATTTCACGGACAAATTCTCCGAGCGGCTTCTGCCCGTACTCCGTCTCATACTCTTCTTTTGTCCCCAGTTCTCCCCAGAGGATCTCTTCCAGAAGCTGTACATCCGCCGCTGTCAGCGGCTGATTATTCTTCAGCCTGGCAATCGCCTCATTATCCTGATGCCTGCGGACATAATATTCTGCTTTCGCTTTATAATTTTTCAGGTCATCATTTTCCAGCTCCGACTCTTTCCATTCCATCGCCAGAAGTTCATCCGCAAAATCGGTATCATACCGCTTTCCTTCTTTTTCTTTGATATATTTGATCAGTTCCCGCAGATTTTCACGGATATGTTCAAATTCATCCACACCGGCCGTCTCCAGATAATCCGTGTGCAGGATCTGATTCAGCAGTTTTTCCTGTGCTTTGATCTGCGGAATATTGGCAACACCTGCCACCGCACGCACCTTTTTCAGAAGATCCTTTCTCGCTTTTCCATATTTATTTCCCATCAGATAAGCAAGCTCAATCCCATAGAGCAGTGCGTCAAAACGAACGGCGGACGCCTCTTCCTGATCCGGCATGATCAGCGGTGCAACCTCCTCCTGAACGGTCAGCGTATCCTCGTAACGGATATTCTGATAATTCTCCGGATTGGAATAATATTCCACATATTTCAAATGCTGACGCACCGCAAAATTATCCCGGCTCAGTTCCTGTACTTTTCCCTGCATACTCTCAACCAGGTTTTTGCGATAGGCGATCAGTCTTTCTGTCTGATATTGTAAATCCTGCAATTTATACGAAATCTGAAATTTCAGGTTAAAAATCGCACTCTGCAAAGGCAGCCGGACTGCTGTCTCTTTTCCCTTCTGCATCCGGAAAAACTCGAAATTCCCACAAAAATCAAAAATATAGAATTTCTGCTTATCCTCACCATCCAAAAGTCCCGGACAGAGCCTCGTTCCACGCCCGATCATCTGCCAGAATTTTGCCTTGCTCATTACCTTTTTAAAAAAGACCAGATTTAAAATTTCCGGCACATCGATTCCCGTATCCAGCATATCAACGGAAATGGCGATCTGCGGCAGTTTATCCGGCTCCGAAAACTGATCGATCAGGCTCTGGGAATGGCTGATACGATTGTCGATCACTTTTGCATAACCCGGCAGATGTGAATATTCTTTATTGAACACCTCAAATATTTTTTCCGCATGAGCATGATTTTTCGCAAAAATAATCGTCTTGCCGAGCTTTTCTCCGTAGTCTGTATGGATTCCATGTGTCATCAGAATGTCCAGCACCTGTCTGATCGTATCGTCATTGAAAATCCAGGTATTCAGTGCTGAGGACTGGATCCGCTCCACAACCTGTCCGTTTTCATCCACAAAGGTGTTCTCGTATGCTTCTTTATCTTCGTCCGAAAGCTCATCGTACGCAATGCCCTCTTCCAGAAATTTCAGCTTTGTTTCCACCGAAAGGAAATCCACCAGATAACCGTCTTTTACCGCCTGTGCCAGCTCATAACCGTAAGTCGGCACGCCCTTCTCCAGCTCAAAAATGCTGTAGGTATTTTTATCGATCTCATCTTTCGGCGTCGCAGTAAGACCAACAAGCGGTGCATCAAAATATGTGAAAATGTCTTTGTATTTATTGTAGATCGAACGATGTGCCTCGTCACAGATCACAAGGTCAAAATGGCCGCTCGTAAATAATTTTCCGTCTTCGTCCCGTGTGGCATCAATACAGTTGATCATCGTCTGATAAGTTGAAAAAATACAGTGTGCATGCAGATTGCTTTTCTCCTCACACAAATTTGCCACCGAAAGATCCGGCAGCATATTGACAAAGCTTCTTTTTGCCTGTGTGACAAGGGAAGTGCGATCCGCAAGAAACAAAATATTTTTCACCCAGCCGTTTTGCAGAAGCACATCACAAAGTGCGATCACCGTCCTTGTCTTTCCCGATCCGGTCGCCATGACAAGCAGTGCTTTTCTTCTGTTCTTTTTATCAAAGCTCTCGCATACTGCCTTGATCGCCTCTTCCTGATAATACCTTCCGGCGATTTTTTTATCAATCCGGACACTGCCAAGATCGCCCCGCATGGTTTTTAAATTAAACCATTTTTCGAGATCTCTTCTGGAATAAATGCAGGAAACCTGCCGCTCCGGATACTGTCCGTCCACAATCCTCGTCTCAAATCCGTTCGTAAGGAAAATGACCGGTCTGCGTCCATACTGCCGCTCCAGAGAATCCGCATATAACTCTGCCTGCTGCCGTCCGCTCGCCACATCTGCACAGGTCTTTTTCGCCTCGATCACCGCCAGCGGCCGGTGTGCATCGTCATAAAGCACATAATCCGCAAAACCGCTGCCTGATTTATTGGGCATGCCATAGACTTCGACTTCATTCAGCCAGTTCTTTCCTTCCATCCATCCGGCATCAATCAGCATCGTATCGATATATTGTTTGCGGGTTGCATACTCCGACAGCTCCAGCGGCTTCGGAACATACGTCTGCTTCTGCTCCTCACGCCTAGAAGTCAGTTCTGCCTTCAATGCTTTATTTTCTGCGATCAAAGCTTCCAGATCAATATCCGGAAAGGCCGTCTCCGCTGCCAGGATCTCCTGATTCTGCTCCAGAAGACCTGCATCAAACTGCCCCTCCTGATAATCATCCGCATAACAATAAGCTACAAAATCCAGAAATACATAAAGATTCTCAAGGCACAGCTTCGCCTGATCCAGCGTCAGCTTTCTTCCCGTATGTGCCACCTGATTTGCCACCCTGCGAATAAAATCCATTCTCCGCAAAATGTCTGCATCCACAATTCCTTTAAACTCTTCCGTATTCAGCAGGCTGACCAGCTTGTCCTGATATGGCATTACCAGCATATCGTCAACCGAATACATCCATTTGACGGCAAATTCCATCGCCCGCCGGCAGTTCATCACGCTCGCCTCCGGGTCGATCATCAGGATCTTTTCCGCTGCCACCGCAACATCCGCAAACGCTGCAAACTGCGGAATATCCTTCAGGAAATCAAAGTTCGTCACGCCGCCACCCCCTCTTGTTGTATTTTCGTGAAATGTCTTCTGATATTTTAACACGAAGTGGTTTTTCTCACAAGAAAGTTATGAAAGGAATCCGACAAATCCCGTAAATCCAGCCTGAAAACACATATTTCACAAAAAACGACAGGTTCCGTTCCTGTTCACAAAAAAAACATTGTACAGATGGCAGATTCCTATTACAATGGTATTTAACTTAAGAGCTTACCATTTTGAAAATACATACGCTAAAGGAGGAACGCTTATGATTTTATGCTGCAAACACTGCGGAAATTGCAGAGAAAGCAATCATCTTGCAGAAAACTGCGATTATTGTGGAAATGAAATGGTTCAACTGTTATCCGACGAAGAGTTAAGCCATATTGATCCTAAAGAATTACCTCAGATCATCGAAGCGATGCGTGCAGGTTATCAATACAGCAATCCGGATTATGACGAAAAATTGTGGGACAGTCGTGCAAAAAAAGAAGAAATACAACGGGCAGAAAACGAAAAACAGGATCTGGATTATCGTGAAAAAACCCACATGGTAACAACCGGATTTCAGTTTGAAGGTTATGAAATCGTATCTTACCTGGGGATTGTCGCCGGCGAAGTAGTTCTTGGCACCGGATTTCTTTCAGAATTTACTTCTTCATTTGCTGATTTCTTTGGCGTGCAGTCGGGGATATTCGAGGAAAAGCTCGAGACAGCAAGGCACGCTGCCATGGATAAACTGATCAAAAAATCAGCTGCATTGGGTGGAAATGCAGTCATTGGCATTGATATTGATTACAACATATTTTCCAATAATGTGATCGGAGTCATTGCAAACGGGACATCTGTTGTAATCAGAAAGATCTGATGAATCGCTTATAATAGCCGCTTAAGATTCTGCTGATAATTTGACACAAAAGTCGTTTTGTGCTATGATACAGACAGTTCATATTTAAATACAAAAAGGTGCTACCATGACGGTTCGCCTGATGTTTATTAGGTTAAAAATAACCGCTTAGTTTGCAGACTGGGGCGGTTATTTTTTTTCGGTCTTATTGCTATTCGCACCAATCGTATAGCCAAGACCAAAACTGGTTAAGCAGAGACTAATTACTGCAATCAAGTCACCGATTGTTAGCATAAGCGAGTTCCTCCATACATATTTTCTGATTAAGTAATCTATGTAATCGAAGCTATAAACTCTCCGTAAAAAGCAAACCGCCATTCACGTCAATTGTGAAGTAGCACCTTGGGTATTAATACCCATGTGCATTATATCAATCCTTCTCTTTTCTTTCAAGCTATTTGTTGCTTTATTTTGCAAAACGTTACTTTTATTGTGTGAATTTTTATATATTTACATATTATATTGCATTTTTTATCATATGAACATATGAGCAAACTTTGTATTATTTTGATTTGTCGACGGATGCAACAAAGTCTGCGAATTGGTTTTGAAGTTCTATTGGAGGTACAAATACATTCAATTTTCTTATTCTCTCCATTCCTAAAGCAGCCTTTGCTGTATCTGCGGAATTCTTTACAATGTATGCATTTAACAACATTAACATATACATGAAATATATTGAATTATATCTTTCCGAATCAGGACGTATCTTGGCAACATTGGGAGCTAAATGATATTTGTACTCATTATCTATAATTGCAACATCACCAATATTTGCTCCTACGTAAGTCATTACAACATCTCCTGGAGCAAGCTGAGATCTTGGTAATGAGTCAGAAACTTCATTTGAAATAAAAGAAAGTTCCTTACGATTCAGCTTACCATTCTTTACATTCTGAGCCTTAACCATAACTACATCACCAGAGTCTTCATAGTTAATATACTGAGTGTATTCAAATCCTGCTAACTTAGTAACAAAACAATCATCACCGATTAATGCTTTCTTCCACCCCATACTATTGATTACTGGATCTCCAAACAATTCGACAAATCGGGATTTGACAAGAGTGTCTAATTGTTCTAATTCCTGTTTTCTGTCATCTAAAATCTTTTTAATTTTATCAAACAAATCCGCTATTTCAGACTGCTCTTCTTTATCAGGAACTGGCACGATCACATTTCGCACCATTTCACTATTCAAATTGTTCACCACTCCACCAACGGCCATAGACTTTAATTTTTTATAGGTAGTTTTCGAACTTAAATAATAATACAAAAAACGCTTATCAAATAATGCATTTTCATCTCTTAACACAAGCCAACCATCATGGATGCATCCATCTATTTTCAGTATATATGGTCGCCCAAAGCTCATAGAATTAGATAATAAAAAATCTCCCGGCTTTACATATCTCGATTTCTTCATACCTTCTACAATAATTTTTTGAGCAGTCTCAGTTATATACATGGAATCTGAAGTATCACCTATCTTTATCCAATTAATTCCACTTTCATTATCCGTAATATACTTATCAATTGGTCGTGGTGAAGCACCACGTTCAACAATACATACTTCTCCAATTTTTTTATATTTCCATAATTTTTCCATCTATAATCATCCCCATAACCCCACATTTACCTTGCAGTTTCATCTGCACTGCAAATATGAACAGCGTAAAATTTGCTCAGGCTATGAAGCGTCTATGGGATGTTTTTACATTGCTTTGATTAACCATTGCATACTGCATCGTGGTGTCGATTTGCTGATGTCCCAGCAATTTCTGTACTTGTTCAATCGGCATCCCTTTATCTATAGCTCGTGTTGCCATAGTTCGACGGAATTTATGCGGATGGATTCTCTCTAATTTTAATTCTCGCCCTAATTGTCTCAATCGTATTTCCACTCCACTGATTTTCAGGCGTTTATGTGGATCATTGAGCGTCACAAATAGTGCCGGATTATCGTCAGTCCGGCATTTTAAATAATTCTGTAAATGAAGTTTTGCTCTTGCATCAAAATAAACCCTGCGTTCTTTATCACCTTTTCCGTATACAATACATTCTCTTTCATTGAAATCAATATCTGCAATATCCAGATTTACCAGTTCACCGACTCTCATTCCGGTTGAAAAAAGTAGATCTATAATAGCAAGATCACGCTTTTCCTTGCAATTATCACGCAAAATCTCAATGCTCTCATCGGAAATGACTTCTTTTACTACCGTTTTCGTCTTGATTTTGTGGATACGTTTCACCGGACTTTTTAAAATATGGTCCTCTTCCTCCAGCCAGGAAAAGAAACTGGATAAATTGCGACGAATATTGTCTATTGTCACCTTTCCACAGTTGTTGATTTTCTGATAATCAATCAAATATTGGCGAATATCCTCCGTTGCAATCTGACGCAGTGGTATCGTAATTCTTTTCAACATATGCTCAATCGTTACACGATAATATTGAATTGTCCTGTCTGAACACCCCTCAATCTGTTTTGCCGTCAAAAACATTTCCAGATATTTCTCATTTGAAATCTCTTCCTGTACCTGTTTCGCCTCATTCAAGTGATAAATCAGTACTTTCTGAAGCTTTTTCATCTGCATTACATTTAAAAATTCCGCCATATCATTTAAAATATTATAAATCTGATTCTCCATTTTTCTGCACTCCTGTTTTTGCAGAAAGTATAGCAGATTTTTCCTAAAGAATCTTATTTTCCTCGTAACATTCGAAAAGATATGATGGATTTTCATAATAAACACTGCTGTTATAATCATCTATTTTTCCACTCAGAAAAGAATTGTAAACTTTAATCAATGCGTCAATTACTTCTATTTTCTCTTTTTCTGAAACCTGCTTAATAAGGCGTTTATAGACTTTTCCAATGTCCCAGTGTGTAGGAATTGCATACTGACATTCTCCAACATTATCAAAATTTCCTTGTTTAATTTGGGCTTCTTCGATAAAATCTTCGCTTACCCGGTCAATATTATCACTATGGTAAATATCCGCCAGATCATAAATCTTTTCCAGACGCTTTTTTCCTAATGCATTAACAACATCTGACCTGGTATTTTTCGTTTTTCTTGCAATATAATCAATCAACGCACAGGTAAAAAATAAATCATTATCCTTTCTGGATTCTCTTCCATTTTCCATCACTTAACCACCTCAAATCCCCTGTATTCCAGACATTTCAGTGCTTCTTTTGAGCAAAAATTTATCTGATGTGTCGGATATTTGAACTTTGCCAGCACCCAGAACTGCTCTCTCGTAATCGAGCCATCCATATAATCAGAAATATAGTTGTAAATCTGATCATCTGCCATCGCTCCGATCACAATGTCATAGTTATGTGTTTTTCCTGCCCGACAATCAATAATAAAATCCAACCATTCATCTGTCATTTCCCGGAAATCTTTGATTTTTAACGAAGAATCTAAACGCACATCGTAGATGGAAACGATCTTGGTATCATAACGTTTTGCCCATCTCTGAGCCTGTTCTTTAATAATTGTGCAATAAAAACCTGTTCCGAAATCCTTTGTATTGCGTCCCTTTCGGATTTCCGGATGTTCCACTGCCATATATCCACCATGATATACTGTCATTTTTGCCATTTCATCACCCTTTTCATCCAAAATACTTCTGCATCAGACTGTCAAATAATAACTGCGTCTCTTCTAAGGATTTTTGAATCTTAGATTTTGATTTGTCGACGGATGCAACAAAGTCTGCGAATTGGTTTTGAAGTTCTATTGGAGGTACAAATACATTCAATTTTCTTATTCTCTCCATTCCTAAAGCAGCCTTTGCTGTATCTGCGGAATTCTTTACAATGTATGCATTTAACAACATTAACATATACATGAAATATATTGAATTATATCTTTCCGAATCAGGACGTATCTTGGCAACATTGGGAGCTAAATGATATTTGTACTCATTATCTATAATTGCAACATCACCAATATTTGCTCCTACGTAAGTCATTACAACATCTCCTGGAGCAAGCTGAGATCTTGGTAATGAGTCAGAAACTTCATTTGAAATAAAAGAAAGTTCCTTACGATTCAGCTTACCATTCTTTACATTCTGAGCCTTAACCATAACTACATCACCAGAGTCTTCATAGTTAATATACTGAGTGTATTCAAATCCTGCTAACTTAGTAACAAAACAATCATCACCGATTAATGCTTTCTTCCACCCCATACTATTGATTACTGGATCTCCAAACAATTCGACAAATCGGGATTTGACAAGAGTGTCTAATTGTTCTAATTCCTGTTTTCTGTCATCTAAAATCTTTTTAATTTTATCAAACAAATCCGCTATTTCAGACTGCTCTTCTTTATCAGGAACTGGCACGATCACATTTCGCACCATTTCACTATTCAAATTGTTCACCACTCCACCAACGGCCATAGACTTTAATTTTTTATAGGTAGTTTTCGAACTTAAATAATAATACAAAAAACGCTTATCAAATAATGCATTTTCATCTCTTAACACAAGCCAACCATCATGGATGCATCCATCTATTTTCAGTATATATGGTCGCCCAAAGCTCATAGAATTAGATAATAAAAAATCTCCCGGCTTTACATATCTCGATTTCTTCATACCTTCTACAATAATTTTTTGAGCAGTCTCAGTTATATACATGGAATCTGAAGTATCACCTATCTTTATCCAATTAATTCCACTTTCATTATCCGTAATATACTTATCAATTGGTCGTGGTGAAGCACCACGTTCAACAATACATACTTCTCCAATTTTTTTATATTTCCATAATTTTTCCATCTATAATCATCCCCATAACCCCACATTTACCTTGCAGTTTCATCTGCACTGCAAATATGAATTTTCTCGTCTTTTACCTTAAACAAAGGTATCTCTGTTTTACTGTTTCTTGTTTCCATGTCTATACTTTATTCCAGAATAACATTTTTCAGTTCCTTGTGCAAGCCGTTTCCTTTGTTTTGTTGCAGTTGCTTATTGTTTATGTTGTCTTTTTAATATTTTTCATTTTCTATTGATTTAAAAAGAGTTATGTGTTAGTATAACAGCAACGCATATTTTCTTAACGTTCTTGGCATTGTGCTGTCTATTAATCTATTTCACATTTCGAAAATTCATGCTTTTCTTTCAAAATTAATAAAAAAGCAGGAGTTTCAAATGTTGACCGATTAGCAGACTGCATATCCACCACACTTTTGTATACTCCTGCCAAAGGAGCTACTTCTATGGTGCAAAATGAAATGCTGAAAGCAAACCGGATGTACAAAGACACTGTATTCCGTATGCTGTTCTCTGACAGAAAAAATTTATTGTCTCTTTATAACGCAATCAGCGGTTCACATTATGATGATCCGGATAAACTTGAGATTGTGACACTGGAAAATGCCATTTATATGGGTATGAAAAATGACCTGGCTTTTATCGTTGATACCGACTTATTTCTGTATGAACATCAGTCTACTTACAATCCAAATATGCCGCTGCGTGATTTATTCTATATTTCCAGTGAATACCAGAAATTAGTAGATCACAAATCTCTCTATTCTTCTGTATTACAGAAAATACCGGCACCGCAATTTATTGTATTTTACAATGGTCTGGAAAAGAAAAAGGACTACTGGGTAAACCATTTATCCGAAGCTTTCGAAAACCAATCCGGTGATCCAAAGCTGGAACTGGAAGTTCTGACACTGAATATCAATGAGGGGCATAATAAAGAACTGATGGAACAATGCCAAACTTTAAAGGAATATGCACAGATTTAAAAAAATATACATAACCATTCAGCACAGGTCGAAGCACTTGCTGCTGAGACCGTAAGAACATGATTCAGGTGTGCAAAAATCCCATTGCGAAGCAATTTCGGATGGATTTTTGCATTGTAACTGTGAAAGTATTGAACAGTTACTAAATCTTGTACGCAAATACACGAAAGATTTTGAATTAAACGAAGCGGTTGAACAGGCTGTTAATGAATGTATACATGACAACATTCTTTCCGACTTCCTTCGTGCAAACAAAGCAGAGGTGATCTCCATGAGTATATTTGAATATGATAAAGAACTGGAAGAACGCAAACTCCGTAAGGCGGAATATGAGGCCGGGGTAGCTGATGGTATCAAAACAGCTACCGAAAATATTAAAAGGGAAGATGCTCTTTCCTTAGTTGATCTTGGCTTGTCTGTTGAGCAAATTGCTACTGCTTTAAAAATTGATTTAAAAACCATTCAAAAATGGATTGAGCAAAACCCACAAAGTTAATTTTACACTCGTGGGATTTGCTCTGTTGATATTCTATATTTTAGCTGTGTGGAGCGTGAAAATCACTTTGCTACACAGTAATCTCGATCTGGTTGCCTTCGATTTCCACTACGCAACTCTCGTAATATCCGTCTCCGGTTATCCGTGGACCGCTGATGATTTCATAGCCATCTTCTTTTAATTTTGCTGTCAACTCATCTACTTTTTCTTTGCTTCCGACGCTGAATGCAATGTGAATATATCCGGTCTGTGTAAGGACTTTCGAAGAATCCTGCATCTGCGGCTTATTCATAATTTCCAGTCTTGCCCCATCGTCAAAGGAAAGGAAGTAAGAGCGAAAGTCTGTTTTCGGATTGTGATAACCAGCGTTTGCTCTGGCATTCAGATAGGTTTCAAAAAATGTTTTTGTTTTTTCAAGATCTTTTACATACATTGCGATATGTTCTATTTTCATGCCATCTCATCTCCTAACATTTTTTCAAGTTCTGCCATGCTCTCCTGTACTTCTTTTTCCAGTGCCCGTAAATTTGCCATAATCTCAGATGTTGGCGGATATTCTACCGGAATGTATTCTATTTCTTTGTATTTGTTGATGGAAAGGTCATAGGCATTGTCTACGATTTCCTGTTTTTCTACGAAAAAAGACTGGTCGGTTCGTTTACGGTCATTTTCTGCTTCCAGATTTTTAAATCTTGCGATGATATCCGGAATATCGTTTTCTTTGACTTCGGAACGTTTGTCATCCAGGCTGCGTCCATCTGCTTTCATATCATAGAACCACACTTTGTCTGTTCCGCCATGCCCGGTTTTCGTAAAGATCAGGATCGCTGTAGAAACTCCGGCATATGGTTTGAACACACCAGACGGCATGGAAATCACTGCTTCCAGTCGCTGTTCTTCCACGATTGCTTTCCGGATATCTTTATGTGCTTTGGACGAACCGAAAAGTACGCCATCCGGTACAATGCAGGCACATCTTCCGCCTGTTTTCAACATTCTTACAAACAGTGTCAGGAAAAGGAGTTCTGTCTTTTTGGTTTTGCAAACTTTCAGAAGATCTGCCGATACAATATCATAATCCAGGCTTCCTTTGAATGGTGGATTTGCCAGGATCAGGCTGTATTTTTCTTTATCTTCGTTCTGGTCGGAAAGACTGTCTCGATATTCGATATTCGGATTGCTGACACCGTGTGTCATCATGTTCATTGCTCCGATACGCAGCATCGTTCTGTCCATATCGTAGCCGTGGAACATATGATTCATATAGTGTTCCTTGTTTTTTGCATTAAACAGAACTTCTGCTTTTTTCTTTTTTCGCAGATATTCACTGGACTCTACCAGAAATCCGGAGGTACCGCAGGCCGGGTCGCAGATCAGGTCATCGGCTTTTGGATCCATCATTTCTACCATCATTTTTATGATATGACGCGGTGTACGGAACTGTCCGTTTACACCGGCAGTTGCCAGTTTTGAAAGCAGATACTCGTAAATATCTCCCCGGACATCTTCACTTCTTAACTGCTCCATTTTTTCGTAGATTTCATCCATGGCAGTCACGATCTTATCCAGCATGACCGGTGTCGGCACTTTAAAGATCGCATCTCCCATATATTTTGCATAGGCACTCTCTTTATCTCCATGAAGATTTTTGATAAACGGGAACACATTTTCCTGCATATTTGCATACATTTTCTGAGCCGGAAAATCGTGAAATACGCTCCACTTGAGCTGATTCCCCGGAACTTTTCTGTCTCCGATTGTTACGTTTTCTTCAAATATGCTTTTATATGGCAGACCAAGCATAATGCTTTCTTTCATATGTACGTTATCTGAATCATCCAGATCGCGGATAAACATAAGATAGGTCATCTGTTCGATCACATCGAGCGGATTTGTCAGTCCGCCTGTCCAGAAAATTTCCCATAAACCGTCTACTTTATTTTTTAATTCCCCTGTAACCATATTTTTTGTTTTCCTTCCTTTTCATTCTATATATTGTCAAGCGGATATTCGCAATCCGCTTTGCTACTTGCTCATAACATTTAAGGCTCCGTCCGGAAAATTTCATTTAAATTATCTACCTGATAATTATACGGTTTTCGTCTATTTTTCGCAACAAGCGAATATTCTTTTGACAAGCTTCCGTTTCTGTGCATATAATAAATGCACAGAGTTAGTTATAACTAACTTCATAAAACTACAGGTACTGCTATATGATACCTGCAACAAGATTCTGAGGGAATCTGCTCACTGTTCTGCAAAAGCGGGCATATTCTTTAAAGAAGTGGAAAAGGGGAAGTATTTTATGATACAGAAACACAAAAAGCAGCCACTAAATTTTCTTAAGTACATTGGTCCGGGACTTCTGGTCACGGTCGGTTTTATCGATCCCGGGAACTGGGCTTCGAACATTGCCGCCGGTTCCGGGTATGGCTATCAGCTTCTGTGGATGGTCACGCTCTCCACGATCATGCTGATCCTTCTGCAACATAATGCCGCCCATCTCGGCATTGTTACCGGACTTTGTCTTTCGGAGGCTGCCAGCACATACATCAACCGAATTCTCAAGAACATCATTCTGTCTACGGCAATGATTGCTTCGATTGCCACAGCTATGGCGGAAATCCTGGGCGGTGCAATCGCTCTGCAGATGCTTTTTTCAATCCCGACCAAACTAGGCAGTCTGCTGATTCTCGTGATCGTTTTGTTCTGTACGTTTACCAATGCCTACCGGCGGATTGAAAAATTGATCATTCTTTTTGTCTCGCTGATCGGATTTTCATTTTTATTTGAGATCTGCATCGCAGGAATCGACTGGAAACAGGCTGCCATCGGCTGGGTAAAGCCTTCGTTTCCTGCCCATTCCATGCCGGTCATCATGAGTGTGCTCGGTGCGGTTGTGATGCCGCACAATCTGTTTCTGCATTCTGAAATCATTCAGAGCCGCCAGTGGTCTCTTGCGGATGATGCTGTAATTCAAAAGCAGCTGAAATATGAATTCCGTGACACGCTGTTTTCCATGATCATTGGCTGGGCGATCAACAGTGCCATGATCCTGATGGCGGCAGCAAGTTTTTATCAGAATGGAAATGGAACGACTGTTGACGATCTTGCAGTCACCGGTTCTATGCTCGCTCCTCTGCTTGGGAATATGGCATCACTGGTCTTTGCAGTCGCTCTGCTGCTTTCCGGGATTTCTTCGAGCATCACAGCCGGAATGGCAGGCGGTACGATTTTTTCCGGTATTTTTAACAAGCCTTATGATACTTCCGGTAAAGAAACAAAACTGGGGATTCTGGTGACAATGGTTCCGGCTGCTGTGATCATTTTGTTTATTTCTTCGCCGTTCCAGGGACTCATCTATTCACAGATGCTGCTTGCCGTTCAACTCCCGATTACGATCTTCACACAGATCTGTCTGACTTCTTCTAAAAGGGTAATGGGCAGATATGCAAACAGCAGACGCCTGAATATCGTTCTATGGATTACCGCTCTGACCGTAACTTTTTTAAATATCGGGCTTTTTATAACAGGTTTTTAGTATTTTATTATTGTAGCCTCGCCTAAATTGTGTTAATATTTGGTTTATAGTGTCATTTTGAGTCGCTGACACTGCACTGTGTTAAAGTCTCAACTGACAAACAATCCGTACAAAGACTGCTTCGACTGCTCTTCCGTACGGAACGTTAATCATAAACCGGATGTTTCATTTTCCGCATATATGAATGACAACATCAAACTGCAGAAACTTAGGGAGGATTTAAAATGGATGTAACACAGATTCTAATGTTGATCACAATCCTGGTCTACCTGGCTGCGATGGTAGGTATCGGTGCGGTTCTGGCAAAACAGAATCAGACCACAGATGACTTCTATCTCGGCGGACGTACACTGGGACCGCTCGTCACCGCCATGAGTGCCGAGGCCTCTGACATGAGCAGCTGGCTGCTGATGGGACTGCCTGGCGTTGCTTACCTGTCCGGTACGGCTGATGCAGCGTGGACTGCAATCGGACTGGCAATCGGAACTTATGTAAACTGGCTTGTTGTTGCCAAGAGACTTCGTAATTATACGCATGTCTGCGGAAATTCTACGACACTGCCTCTGTTCTTTTCCAACCGTTACAGAGATAACAAACGTATTCTTTCCGTGATTGCAGCATTGCTGATCATCATTTTCTTTGTACCTTATACGGCTTCCGGATTTGCAGCCTGCGGCAAGCTGTTTGCAAACCTGTTCGGAATGGATTATCTGCCGGCAATGCTGATCAGTGCGATCGTTATCGTAGCTTACACCACACTGGGCGGATTCCTCGCAGCAAGTACGACAGACTTTGTCCAGAGTATTGTTATGACGATCGCGATCGTTGTTGTATTTGGTTTTGGTATCAGCAAAGTCGGCAGTTTCAGTGCCGTTATGGACAATGCAAAATCCATGGCCGGATACTTCAGCCTGACGCACACGCACGATGTCGCTACCGGAACAGCTTCTCCTTACAGCCTGCTGCAGATTTTCTCTACACTGGCATGGGGACTTGGATATTTCGGTATGCCTCACGTACTGCTTCGTTTTATGGCGATTGGTGATGCAAACAAACTGAAACTCTCCAGAAGAGTTGCAACCGTCTGGGTTGTGATCTCCATGGCTGTTTCCGTATTTATCGGTGTGATTGGAAATGCTATGACAAAAGCCGGTGTCCTTCCGACTTTAAAAGATCCGGAAACCATCATTCTGGTTGTTGCAGATCTGATCTCCAAACATGGTGTTCTGGCAACGATCATTGCCGGGCTGATCCTCGCCGGTATCCTGGCAGCTACCATGTCAACTGCGGACTCTCAGCTGCTCGCTGCTTCTTCCAGTGCTTCTCAGAACATTCTGAAAGAAGTATTTATGAAAGACATGAGCGAAAAGACCGGTATGCTGATCGCACGTATCACCGTTCTTGTTATCGCACTGATCGGTGTATTTATCGCACGTAACCCGGACAGTTCTGTTTTCCAGATCGTATCCTTTGCATGGGCAGGCTTTGGTGCTTCCTTTGGACCGCTTGTTCTGCTGGCACTGTTCTGGAAACGCTCCACATTCCAGGGTGCTCTCTGCGGAATGGTCAGCGGCGGCGTTATGGTATTTGTATGGAAATTTCTGATCCGTCCGATGGGCGGTGCACTTGGTATTTACGAACTGCTTCCTGCATTCCTTCTTGGTCTTGCAGTAAACGTAATCGTAAGTCTCCTGACACCGGCTCCTTCCAGAGAAGTTCAGGATGAGTTCGATAAAGTAGCTTCTATGAAGTAAAAGAATGTAAAAAACAAAATCTTGAAAACACAATAGGATGCCAGAGTCAAAAGACCTGTATTTCATGGAGTTTTTCCATTTAATACAGGTCTTTCTTTTTCTGATAAAACCAGCTTATCATTTCTGCTTTTACCAGAAGACAGGGGGAAAAATGTCATTTAAGGATTATCTTTTTACAAAATATTCTTCATACCATACAAGGAAGGTATAAATCGTCCATACTTTTCTCCAGTTATCGGAATTACCTCCTACATAGTCATCGAAAATTTCGTTGATCGCATCTACATCAAAGAATTTCTCTGCGATCTCACTGTGGAACAGACGCTGTACATCCTGATTGTATCTTGCATCGGCCATCCAGATACGAATCGGCACAATGAATCCCAGTTTCTTACGGAATGCGATCTCTTCCGGGAGTACTTTTGCTGCTGCGGTACGGAATGCCACTTTGTTCTGCTCTTCGTTGACTTTAAAACGGGACGGCATTCTTGATGCAATATCAAAGATCCGGCGGTCTGTAAGCGGCATACGGATCTCCAGCCCTGCTGCGGTACTCATCTTATCTACATTCAGATAGATATCGCCTTCCAGCCAGATCTGAATATCAACATCGGACATTTTTGTAAGCGGATCAAGACCTTCCGTCTCTTTGTAGATTTCATGCGTAAGATTGATCGGAAGAACTTCCGGATTGTAGTGTTTGAGGATTTTCTTCTTTTCATCTTCCTTCATGATGTTTGTATTGCCGACATAAAATGTCTTCAGATTTTCACCGTAACGTTCTGCATTGCGGTACATATTGTAACCACCGAAGAATTCATCCGCACCTTCTCCGGAATAGCAAATCTTCGTGTGTTCTGCGGTTGCATTGCAGGCAATGGTAAATACGATCGCAGATGCATCTCCAAGCGGCTGTTCCATATTGTACATAACATATGGTACGATATCAAAATACTGCTGTGGTGTGATCTTGCAGACAGAATGTTCTCTTCCGAGAAGTTCCGCTGTCTTTTTTGCAAGACGTGACTCATCAAATCGTTCTTCATCATAACCGCAGGAATCGGACATCTTTGCATCTGACATTGCCAGTACATAGGAAGAATCCACCCCACTTGACAGGAAAGATTCTACGGTTTCGTCCTCTGTCTTTACTTCCGGCATGATGGATTTCAGCGTAGAATGGATCTCATCTGCCCAGTCTTCCAGAGATTTGTTCTCGTCCGGCTGAAACTTTGGAGTCCAGTATCTGTGAATTTCCACTTTTCCATCCTTCCAGATCAGATAACGTCCCGGCAGAAGCTTTTTCAGACCTTTGAAAAAGGTATCCTCACCGGCACCATAGGTCAGGCTCATATAGATCTGGAGCATCTCTTCATTCAGCTCTTTTTTAAATCCCGGCTGTCCGATGATGTCACGGATCATGGTGCCGTACAGAAGTTCACCGTCTTCTGTCTGGTAATAATAGAACGGTTTTGTTCCAAACTGATCTCTTAAGCAGAACAGCTTTTTCTCCTCTTCATCCCACAGGGCAAAAGCAAACATACCATAGATATGGTCTGCCATCTCGCCTCCCCATTTCTGGTATGCTTTTACCAGAATTTCCTGCTCTTTTTCTTCTCTTGGCAGTGCCGGATCAATCTCCAGCTCTGCACAGAGTTCCTTCCAGTTGCGAATATGTCCTCGATAAGTTTTTACAGTGATCATTTGTACTTCCTCTCTTCTATGATTCATTGAAATTTTCCTGTTTTCGACATTTTTTATCATAATTCTTTCACATTTTATCACACTGGATGGGTGGTTGTAAATTTTTATTTAATCAAATCAAGTAAGTCCCCTGCTTCAATTGCGAAAAGTAATAACCACGCTCATTTTACTATCCATTCTGACACCGCAATATTACTGTTCCAGAGTTATATCTTCTGGCAGCTCTGTAAGTCTTCTGGCTTCTTTCTTGTCAAATCCTTCCCTGCGCAGATTTTTATATACCAGTATTTTTCCTTCTATTTTTCCTTCCATTTGTCCCTTCTCCCATCCCATTTTTTCTAATCTTTCTGCTACATCACACATACTGTGCACTCCTTCCTTCTTTTTGCCAAAAATTCTTTTATACCTTGCATCTCCGGTCATGACCTGCAAAAGTTTCAGCACTTCATCTACATGCTGTATTTCTGTCGGATCATCCGGTATATAGTTCTTGTTTTTTCTTTTGTTTACAAAAAAGTTTGCCACAATCCGAAAATCACTTCGAAATCGACGGATCTGCTCTTCACTCAGCCAGGCGACTTCGAATACTTTTATCTGATAATCACTCACAAATTCATCTAATCCTGTCGGTATTTCCATCAGAGATTTGATATTTTTTCCGTAATGTCTTTTTCTCCCATAGGCTTCGCTCCTTTTCTTCTGTTTTTGGCACGAAGCTGCTATGGTTGCATGATTCCTGTTTCTGCCGCTTCGTGCAGGTCTCTTTTCTGGATTTTCCTGCCGAACGGCAATGAATTTAGATTTGTTTCAGAACCTTTATGTATTTATGATAACTCTCTGTGTGATGTTTGTCAACGTTTTTGTTTCTTCTGCCCTGGCGGCATTTCCGTTCCTCCTGCATCAATCGGCAATCTGAAAAATTGCCGTTTTTTTATGATAACGACAAAACACCTCCAGGCAACCTTTTTCTCTCAATCAATATCTGCGAATTGAAAAAGCCCGCCGCATACTCTGCGACAGGCTTTTCTTTCACCTTATTTTTACTTATCTTTTCTTTCAATCCATCCCCAGAGTTTATACATGAAGAATCCCCAGATCAGGAACAGTGCAATGAGCACCCACATGGAAATCGGTGATGTGTAGCCGGATCCATCTACATATTTTGCAAACTGAGGAATATCCGCATAATAATATGCCCCTGCCCCAAAGTCCAGGCTGTCGATCAGTCCCAGACCATTTGCCATGATATAAACGGCTGCAATGACCGTCAGCACCAGAACGGTATAATTTACGACAGAAAACAGATTTTTCTTTTTTCCTGTTTTTTTCTTCATAGTCTGCATCTCCTTATAATGCCAGATTTGGCAGCGGGAAGAATTTTCCGCTCAGCAGCAGATATACTGCCGCAAAAGTCAGAACAATGTTAAACAACTGTCCAACCACATAAAGTGTCAGTGGTTTTCCGCCTTGGAACTGTTCTTTGATCTCACGGAAATTTGTTTCCAGCCCGATGCTTGTAAATGCCAGAACAAATGCCCAGTTTTTATACTGATCCAGTACGCTGTTGATGGATGAAACGCTCTCTTTTCCGAATGCCGGAACTGCTATAAAAGATGCGATTAAGGAAGCGGCAAAAAATCCAAGGATAAATTTCGGAAGTCTGTACCAGATTTCGGATACCCCGATTTTTCTGCTGTTTTCTCCGCTATTTTCAACTTTTGTTGCAAAAAATACTGCAACTGCAAATGCGATAAATCCGATCAGGATATTCTGGATGGATTTTACAAGGACTGCAGCCGTCTGTGCTGTTTCACCAAGTGCAGTACCTGCTACGGTTACTGCTCCGGTTGAATCGACAGTACCACCGATCAGGGCACCGCCTATCAGCTCTCCAAGACCAGTTACACGGATCAGCACCGGCTCAAATACCATCATCAGTACTGTAAAAATGATTGATATAGATACAGTAAGTGAAAGGTCATTTTTCTTTGCTTTACTTGCTGCTCCGACTGCGATCGCTGCGGACGTTCCGCACACAGAGGTTGCGGTTGCCAGGGTAATGACAAACGGTTTATTGTCAATTTTTAAAACCCTGGTTCCGAACCACCACATGAAAAGAATGACAATCGGTGTTACGATCCATGCAATCCCCAGTCCGTAAAGTCCAAAATTAACAATATTGGAAAACAGTACGGAAAATCCCATGATCACCAGTCCGACTTTGATATAGAATTCTGTCTGGATCGCCGGCTTCAGCCATGTTGGAACTCCAACGGTGTTGGATACCAGAATTCCGATCAGGATTGCAAAAAATGCCCATTCCAGATAACGGTTCAATGTATACTCGGCACTGATAAATCTTACCAGAACTGCCAGAAGAAACAGTCCCATAAATGCCGGAAGGTATTTTTTAACGGATAATCCCTTCAGGTGGTTTCCAACAGTAAACAGTACTCCAAGTACCGCCACTGTCAGAATCAGTTTTCCGAAAAATCCTGCGTTTACCTGTTCAAAAAAACTTGTTCCATGACCCCAGGTGCTGAATTTTGCGGCATTAAAATCAAATGCTCCTGTAAGTACTGCAACTGCACCGATCGCGATAATGATAAATCCGATCCATACTGCCAGCCAATCCTCTTTTTTCCAAAGATCACTCAGACTGGATGTCTCTGTTGTTACGATATTCTCTGATGCCACAGCTTCTGCCTTTCTTTGACTACTCATAATGATCTCCTCCTTCAAACAACTTGGGATCATTATATTCGTTCTCCTACTTTTCTTCTATGGAATATATGTTTTATTTTTTCCATAGGAATTTTTACTGACATTTTTCCATAACTGTGACTTTCACATCAGATGACATATTTCCGGTAGATCTGTATACTATGCCTATTTGATCTTTAACTTCTTAGGCTTTGAGTCATAGCTGTAAGCTTTGTACTTGGCATTGTTGTAAGTCTTAACCTTGAAGCTTGCTGTTCTGCCCTTTAAGCTTACCGGTGCATCCCAATTAAAATTCGCTGTGAAGGTGTTCTTTTTTCCTTTAATTGTCTTATATGAGGAAATTCCCTGAACAGTTGTTGTCAACTGAATACCCTTGGCACCTTTTGGCTTCTTGCCAAGAGTTACGGTAACTGTGAACTTTGTCTTATATTTATATCTCCACTCGCTGTAATTGAAATACTTTGTTACCTTTACATTTGAAACTTTTATGGACTTGATTACCGGTTTTACTGCAGGTCCCATTTCAACATTTTTGAATACCGCCGGATTTCCCTCAACAGTTATACCGTCAGGTGCATCAAGAGCAGGATTATCTACTTTTAGTTTTCCATAGAACTTGAAAGTGTATTTCTTTTTAGGTTTCATTCCTTTTGCTTTAATGCACTTGCCATCATTCCAGCCATTTATAATTGTTGCAAAATTTTTGTTTACTCCAACTACTTCCAGACGAGAAGTTCTTCCGCTGTCTGCAGCACTTACATTTATTGAGTTGATATTGAATTTGTTAGGATACGTAGTAATCTTCATATCAACTGGACGAGCTGCGAAATCGCTGAGAAATGCAACTTCTATCATTTCATCTTTATCTGGAGTTTCTACATAAACTTTCAGCTTAAAGGTTCCTAGGTACAGGCCGCCTCCTGCACTTAATCCAATCATTCCGTATGAAACGTTCCCATTGGTCACCCACTTCTGTTTGATTTCTACTGGATATCTGTCTCTTAGGTGCGTGTAATCTACGAAAGCTTTACCACTTTTAATGATTTCGTTAGAGACACTAAATTCTTTATAGTTTGCACCATCTGGCAGCTCTATTCTGCAAAAAACGCTGTCGTCAACAACCTTCTTGCCGAAAACATCTGTTGTAAAGGATATCTTCACACCGTTGTCGTATGTCTTGGAATACTTATAATCTGCATCATTTTTGTTAACTGTCGCTGCACTTGCAACCACTGCTGTTGCAGCGATCATAATAGTTGTCACTGCCAGAATAAACATCAGTCTCAATATTCTACCCTTTTTCATCTTCTTTTCCTCCTTTTGAAAATCAACTGCACTAAAAAGTATAATTATAATCTTTCTGCTTTTTTCAGAATCCTGTCAGTCTGAAAAACATCAGTTCATTTGCTGATCCGTCCTCTCGCTGCTGTGTCAGCAGGATCAAAAGAGAGCCATCATCTAAAAGCTGCATATCTTCCAGCCATGGATAACTGACGCCAAATATATCATCTGTAGAAATGGCACCCACATGGGTTCCGTCTTTTGCCCAGAATTGTATTTTCCGCATATTTCCGTCCGCCGCTACAAAACCATTTTCTGTTTCTGCCATGCCCGTGATGGAACCAAGCCTGTCTGGAGAACCAATGTCTGCTCCGCCTAATTCCAAAAGCTGATTGCCTTCATAATCATAGACAATAATTTTTGTGCCTCCGTCTTCCGCAGCCATGGAACCGGCAACCATAATATGGTCATTTGTGATCTGGACGTCATCTATCATAGAAAATGGTCCCTTGCGTTCATCATCTTTATTTAATCCGGTCAGTATCCACGGTTCAGCTGTCAGGTTACCGCCCTGATTCGCAATCTTCTGCGTATCGCTGTTCACCCAGAAACTGATTCCCCATTCTCCGGACGGATGCATATTCAAATCGCCGTCTATCGTTGTCTGAAGCACCTTTTTGCCGTCTTTTACACCAATCACATCCTGGATTCCCGGTGAAAGATACAGCATTCCGCTGTTGTCCCCGGAGAGATATTCACAATCTCTTTCCAGTTCCATTGAGGAAACAAATTCGAGTCCACTTTCTGAATACTTGTACGTATCCAGCTTATTCTCCAGCAAATGGTATACCTGATCGTCATGTTTTACAAACTGGTGATCCATAATCTGCATGACACCCTGTGCTTCTTTAAATGGTATATATTCCGGAACGATCGTATAAAAACCTACCATCTGTTCTGTCAATACAGGCTCAACAGGCTCTCCCTCCCATGGCCACGGTGCGTCTTCATTTCCTTCATCTTTTAATTCCATCACAATGCCTTCCAGCAATTCTTTGACAGAATCACTTGCTGCCTCTCCTTCTACTCTGATATCATAAGACGTACCTGACTGCTCATGGCGATACATATACGTGCACCTTCCGGAATCATTTTCCGGCATTACCGCATATTCTGCATTCCCTATTGATACAGTCTCTGCTTTTCCTTCCGCATATTCCTTTAAATCCACACCGAAGGCAATCAGACCCTTCCGGTATTTATATGCATCTTCTTTTGTTGCTTCTATATAAATGCTGTTCCCGGAATCATCTGCTGTTTCTCCATCAAAAAATCTGACGTAAGAGTAATCATCATCTTCCTGCATTCTTTCTTTGTCGTACTTCCATTCTTCCGGATAATACACAGTAAATAAACCAAGTTTCAGACTTTCTCTGCCCTGGAAGTCCTGATCAGATTCTGTTTCTGTCTGCACGGCTGTTTCTGTCTGCATGGTTGTTTCTGTCTGCACAGCTGTTTCTTTTTTTTCTCCACAGGCAGTTGTCAGCAGGACACTTGTCATGATACACAGCACAAACCACATTTTCTTTTTCATGGGCTCTTCCCTCCTTTCACCATTTATGTCTTTTTCATTTATTTACTGTCACTTTTCACACAATGAAATGTATAGTAATCTTCGTCATCGCTGTAATCTACTTTCAAAGTATCATCGTCATTGATCGTTACGGAAAGAGACGGATTTTCTGATTCGATCATACAGTAGCCCATTGCAACTGACCACGGGAATGTCCCAATCTCCTCGCCTTTATAAACAACTGCTACATTGCGGTCATCTTTGAAGTTAAGACGCAGTGCATCACTGATATTCTCTACGCCTTCCATAGATGTCTGCGGTCCGTCTCCTAAAAGTTCTTCCACACTTTCAGCAGCCCACTCACCTATGACCACTTTCTCTTCCTTTGTCAGATAGCGAGCCGGATCCATGGCATCCGTTCCTTCCTTTGCGAAAATCACTTTTACTCCCATTCCGAGCATATCGTCAAAAGAAATGTTGTTTTCTCCGATGGTTCCGACCATCTCTTCTCCTTCGATAGTTAAGCTAAACTTGTCATCTTTTGCAGACCATTTTCCATTTCCGGTAACTTCTCCTACTGAAAAAGAAACTTTTCCGCCATTTTTTACCTCAAATTCGAAAGCTCCCCCAAAGGTTTCATCCACACTGACAGACATTCCTATCATCTGAGCGGACACTGCTATCCATTTTCCTTCATACGGACTTGCCTCTCCTGCTGTTTTTCCACAGCCGGCCAGTGTTATCATACTGACAATAAATGCAAACAAAAATAATAAATTCCATTTTTTCTTCATAACTCTCGCTCCTTCCCTTACTTATTTTTTGTAAAAAACGGAGTCAGTAATTCTGCCACCTTACTGATCGGCATTGTCTGTAAGATCACTTTACCCGGTCCTCTGACAACAGTATTAAAAACGCCCTCTCCGCCGACCAGCATATTTTTCACTCCTTTTACTGCTACAACATCCATTGTGCAGGTTTCTTCCATTGCTGCCAAATACCCTGTACTGATCAGGATTTCCTGTCCGGCATCCAACTCATACTCCACGGCATGCCCGTCAATTTCTACAAATGCAGTTCCATTTCCACTCAGTTTCTGCATAATGAAACCTTCCCCGCCAAACATACCTTTTCCTAATTTTTTCTGGAAATGCATGGACAGTTCCACTCCTTCTTCTGAAGCAAGGAATGCACTCTTCTGCACGATCATAGAATGACCGTCTCTGATATCCAGTGCTTTGATCGCTCCCGGAAAACTTGATGCAAATGCAATCGTTCCGTCTGCACCTTCTGCGGTATATCTGTTTTGAAACATAGAATCACCTGACATCAGCCTGCCGAACATTTTTTTCATTCCGCCTCCGGAAATTGTCTCCATTTTCATATTCGGACTCATCCAGCTCATGCTTCCGCTTTCTGTGATCATGGATTCTCCTGCTGATAATTCACATACAACAACCGGTAAATTTCCTCCTAAGATTTCATACTTTTTCATAGTAAATTTCTCCTTCCTTTTTTTGTTTTGTTTGCTTTTCTGGTTTCGTCTGGTTTTGCTTTCCGTTTTCCTGTGATGAAAGCATAACAGATCCAGAAAATAAATGATATGGTCGCCATTCGTATTTTTAGCCTGATTTTCCAAAATACGAATGATTAGTATACTATATGTTGGTTTTTTTGTTTTGCAAAAACTATATATAGATATTTCTCATTTTTTATCCGGGAATAAAAAAAGAGTCTGTACGACTCTTTTTTCACTCTGTCCGGGTGTATATCAGCTTATCCAGCTGATTGCATTTACGAAACAGGTCTATGTAAAGCATTAATTCTTCCCTGGCTGTTATTCCCAGTTTTCGGTTCATGTTTGTATTATGCTTTCTCGCCGTCCCAATACTGATATAAAGCAGAGAAGCTATTTCCTGGATCGTATATCCTTCAATATAATACTGAAGAACTTTTCTTTCTGCCGGAGTCAGCGTTTCCACACGCAAGGCAAATGCTTCAAGCATTTCTTCTATATTCGGAGGAATTCCGCCATTTTCCAGTTTTTCTGTATTTCTTTTTGTCTGCATAAAATCAACCAGTGCATCCACTTCTGAAATTCCCGACAGATTCCCGTCTGTCAGCGTATCATCCTGCAGTGCTTTTAAACTTCGCAAAATCGGTTTTACAAAACGGTTGGACATAGTGATGGAAAGAAGCAACAGGAGAAAAAGAAAGATCAACGTACCGGTAATCCAGGCTCTTCTGTTTTCTGCTGTTAATTTTTCATAATTCGCTTCGGACATCAATGTCAGTACCGCCAGCGGCATTCCATTGCAGCTTTTCAGGTTAAGCAGTTCATGCCTGCCTATATACTTTCTGAAAGCAGCGGAATAAGTGTTATAATGCTTTCCATTCTTCACGGTCATCGTTCCGGTTGGTGAAAGATGAGTTTCTTTTGTGTCCCCGAACATTGCTTTATCCAGATAAATTTTCCCTTTTTCGTCCATTGGAGCCACTACTGTCACCATATTTCCATAGGATCCTTCTACCATAGGATAGGAAAGTCTGAAATATAGATTGCTCATCTCCATACCACACAGCCCCCGCACTTTTCCGGTGCTGTCTAAAACCGGCACATATAAAAGCTGTACATCTTCCCATGTATCCTTCAGTTTGAGCCGATCGGTCCACAGACAGCTCTCTGCCAGCCGGTTTCCTTTAAATTTCATGATCTGTTCATAGCCTGACAATGCAGATGTATCAAACTCTAAATTCCAACGGTTATGGAGCTGTACCTGCTCTGCCCTTGCAATATAAGCATTTCCCCTAAAAAAAACCACGTGCTGTTTGCTTGTATTTACTGCCTTTAAATCAGACAGCCGCAGGTAGATTCCCATGCGTGATGTGTCTGCGTACTCCGTTTCCGTATTTACCGTTGCATTTAATATAACAAAAACTCCGCTGCAATACTTCACATCCAGTGCTGATCTCAGTGAAGAATACAAAGCTGCCTCCAAATCCATAATTAACGGAGGATTGTCATTTAAATCGGAGAATGCTTTTCCATTGGCTGTCAAATATTGACTTAACTCTTTTGTGATTTCTTCTGATAGAGAAATGCTTCTCGCCATCATAATGTCGGTCTGCTCTGTCATGGCAGACACCGTATTTTTCTGCTGGGCAGACAACATTTCCCCTACTTTCAAATCCATTCCCGGAATGACTCCCAAAATACTCATCAACAGAACTGCTGCCGAAAAAAGGGTCAGAATCACTACACACCAGTAAACAATCAGTCTTTGCTGCATACAGATGCTTTGTTTCCTTATTCCTTTTATGATTTTCCATAAATTTTTTCTCTTTTTCCTCATACGCCCGTCGCCTCTTCTGATTCATCCGGTCAGACATTATTGTGTGTATGCCACTTTGAAATCCGCTAATGTCTCTTTGACAAGTTTATCTATATTTTCCGGTTTGTTTATGCACTGCTGACGCTTTACTGACAATACTTTCCTGACAAGTTCTTCAAACCTTGTTTCCAGATCCAGATAGGAATCCAGCTGCGGAGCCGTATAAAATGTATAATTCTCCTGCGTATCCAGAAAAGCCTGATAAAGCGAGACATACATCGGATCACTCAGCTCCTTGATCGCTTCCGGAAGGCAGGCATCAAAAGCCTCCTGCTTTACCGGCATATATCCAAGGCTGGTTACAAATTCCACATTTTTCCGGGTTTCTGTCAGCCATTTAAGAAAGGTGATGCAGGCTTTTTCTTTGTCCGGTGTGGATTTTACAGTACAGATACCGGCACCCCGCTGCATGACCATCTTTTCCCCTGTGGAAAATACAGGACATGGCATGGCAACAATCTCTATTTTTTCTGATGTGTTATCTTCATAGGTAACTTCATCAGAATAGTACAGAACACTGGCAGAGGAAGCCACTGACACGATGGAATCTCCCGTGCGTAAAGGTTCTGTCGCATAACCGCTGCGAAGCCATACACCTCCGGACAGTGCCGCTTTTGCATAAGGCTCCCATGCCGTTTCAAATTCCGGTCCAAAAGCCAGATTTTCTCCTTTAAAGAAATTTTCGCCCAATGACTCTACGCCTACCTGAAAATAGTTAAAATGATAATCATGAACAAAAAAATTCTTTCCGTCATGCGGGATCTTTGGTGTCTTGTTATCTGTCCATTCAGCATATTGTTCTGACATCGCAAAGAGCCCTTCCCATGTTCTTAAATCTTCGATATCCGCCCCTGTTTCTTTTGCAAAACGGTCAAATGCCGTTTTATTGACAAACATAACTTCCGTTGATTTTGCTACCGGCAAAATAGAAAGTCTGTCATGAATGACACCTTCTTCCAAAAAAGCAGGAATAAACTCGTCCAGTTCTTCTTTCGTAAAATAATCGCAGTAATCTACAAGAACGGTGTCATCCGGCATAGCCAAAACAGTTTTCGGATAGGAAACAAACATATCCGGCAGTTCGGAAGCTCCCGGATCTCCAAATGCAGATGCCAGTACATTTTCATGTATTGTATTCGTGTTCGTAACACTGCCAACCTGTACCCATATATTTTCCTCTTTTCCAATCGTTTCGTTAAACTGATCAATCAGATCATTTAAGGGTGATTCTGTCTGTCCGCCATATACATGCCACAATGTAACAGTGATCGGATCTTTCGTTTTTTTCTGCCCGCACCCTGTAAAGATCAGGACTGCAATCACTGCCAGAGACAGGCAGATCCTTTTCATAACAGATCTCATGTTTATCTTTTCTCCTTCCGGGACTGCAGCTTACAGACTGTCCAGAACTGCAGTCATATAGCTGGATGAAATGGTATTGTAAATGAAACAGTCGATCAGACCCGTTTTTTTACATTCTACTACTTTTTTTGCGGTCTCTGCATTTGCTTTCTCATCTACTGTAAAAATAAATTTACAGTTTGGAGCATACCTACGCACTTCCCGGCAGATTGCCAGACGTTCTTTTAATGACCACAATGCTTGGCCTGTAATTTCCATCATCAGAATATGCGGCTGAATGACTCTGCATAATTCTGCTGTTTTATCCGGTGTGTCTGACATCTCAATAAAAAAATCAGAATCATAGGATTTGAGCACCTTTGCTATGGCATCCGAAAATAAATAATTCTGCATATCGATAACGACCTTTCTCACACTCTGTTCCCTCCCTGTTTTTTACACTCGTTTCACTTTTACATACTACTATGATATCTGTTTTTTGAGACTTAAGCACTACCCAGATGGGTAGTAAAATGTACTTTTGCAAAAAATCCCATTGCCTCACTATCAGGAAAGCAATGGGATTTTTCATTTTTTAAAATCCGTTTATAATCAGATTTTTCTTTGTAACAGCTACCGCCAGTTTTGTTTTGGAATCAAAATTTGTTTTCTGCAGCATATTCTTAATATGCCATTTTACTGTCTCCGGTGATATGCACAAACTCTCTGCGATTTTTTTGTAGGATTCTCCTTCCACCACTAATCGCAGGACAGCCAGTTCCCCCTGTGTAAAATCACAACTTTTCGCCGTTCCGATCATCACCGTCGGCGGAGCGTCCGGATAGACACTCTCTCCTTTCATCGTGCGGTCCATAACCTCCAGCAGCTCTTCTTTTCCGGCATCTTTATACCAAAAACTTTCTACTCCTGCTTTATGTGCCCTCTCAATAAAACTGCACTCTGCTAAAGAAGTCACGATAATTATCTTTATCTGAGGCATCGTTTTTTTAATCTGCTCTGCTGCCACAAGACCGCTCTCATCATCCTCTGTACAGACATCCATCAGGACAAGTTCACACCTGCTCTGTCTGCACACAGTTTCTGCCATAGCTGCATTTGTGATGGAAGCTTCCAGAGAGTATCTCCCACTGGACTGAATATAATTTTCCATATCTTCCCTTGCCATACGCTGATCTTCCACGATAAGTACCCGTATCATCTCCGCACCTCCCTTAAAAGCTTAACGGTTATCGAAAACCGTGGGGCTGCAGCGATCCTCATGCTGCCTCCACATTGCTCCACCCTTTTTCGTATACCGGATAGCCCTCCGCCTTCTTTGATGTTTTTTTCCGGTTTCTGTCCATTATCCGTGAGCACCATGACCCACTCCTGCTCTTCAATACTGAATTTCACATACAGTTCGCTTGCTCCTGCATGGCGGACACAATTGGAAAGTGCCTCTAAAAGTATGATATCCATCAGTTCAGATATATGAGATTCCCAGACTTTTTCTCCTGTATAAATGATTTTTACTCCCAGAACTTTCGCCCTTTCCTGCACCTGCCTGTGCAGCTGTTCTCCTTCAACAGACTCATTATCCTTATTCAGCAGGTCTAATGTCTGCTTCCATTGCGAGAGAAACATATCACGATCTTCTTCGGATTCCCGCATCAACATTCGCTGTGTTGCCAGCACGCTGTATCCCAGATTATCATGCACCCTCATTTTCATAGATAATGTCTCTTCTTCTCTGGTCAGAGTTACGACATTTTTGGAAAGTGCTTTCATAGCCGCCGACATTTCCTGAAGCTTCTGATTTTCTTTTTTTAACAATGCCTTGCTCTGACATAATTCTGATACTTCTGAAGCAAGGAACTGAGAAAATCGATCTCCACCTGCCGTAATGATCTCTTTCTCTGAAAATTTCCATACGCTTCCGTCTGAAAAGCAGTATACTTTCAGATCAAAATCATAAAATACATGATCTTTAAGAGGCCGTCTCAATGCTTCCCGCAATTCTGTGATGTTCTGGATATCCCTGCCTGCCAGATTCCGGCAAAGCTGATACATTTTCCGGTTCATCAGTTTCGGCATTCCGTTCCTGTCAAAAAATCCGATTCCGCTCGGCAAATTGTCCAGACTTTCCTGAATCGCATTTTCCCTCAGACAGTTTGTGCGACGTTTATAAATTCCAAATGCCTGTATTCCCGCAAATAAAAATCCGCAGATCCCCATAGCGATCAGGATTCCATACGGCATTTTTAAGAATACCATGAAATCCTCTTCTCCATAAAATCCCCGCCGCACGCATAACCCGGACGTTATCAGGAAAGCAGCTATAAGCAGCAGGCTGTCCTGCAGCATCGCCTTTTTTTTTCTTTCCCCTGTTCCCTCACAGATGAGCAGAATCATATACAGCAATGTCAGAAAAATGAAAATCCAGACTGCCATGATCCGATATTCCGGCGGACAGCTTCCAAATGCTTTCATCATTTATCATGACCCCCTTTCAGTACCAGGGAAAGCAGCCATGCACCGTCAAAATCCTGCTCTGCATAAGCCTGGTATCGTCCGGCAACTTTTTGCAGATTTGTTTTACATTCCACACTCAAAGACATAAGGATCTCTTCATCCCTGCGTTTGAGATTCAGGGTGAATGCCGACAGATCTTCGAGTGATTCTTCAATGACTGCCTCAAGAAAATCATAAATCTGCATGGCATCCTCACTTCGGATTTCATCCAGAGAAGTGACAAAAGCTGCTTCCACATGATTCCATTCCAGACTCCTTATCGTTTCCCTGAAGCATAATTCCAGCTCTCTTATCGGAAACATTGCACTCTGCTCTGCGATGAGGATAAGATTGCTGCGTCTTTTTATATAGGCTCCGATCACAACAATTTTCCCTAATATTTTTTTTCTTTCCTTCTCATTTTCTTCCATGGCATATGCTTCCATGAATTTCGCCAAAAGCGTACTCTGTCTTGCTGTTTGTTTCTGTATTTTATCATACAGCTGATTCTGGACGGAAAGTTTTTCTACTTGTTTTTTTGTTCTCAGATTTTCTTCTTCAATCAGATTTGCATCTTTTAATTCTTCTTTACGGTCTTCCAGCTCTTTTAAAATTTCCTGTAGTTCTGAGAGATTTTCTTTCCATAAGACATAGCCTCCCCAGATTGGTTTCCCTGACAGCCGAATTCCATTTTCCGACATGACAGGTCTTTGGATTACCTGTTTTGCGATCTTTGGTACAATATATTCAGAACCCTGAGACTGATAAATGCATTTTCCATTCTGGTCTGTGATCTGTGCCGAAATGGTAGATGCTGCAAATAACTGTGCATATCCTGTATTGGAGGGGATCAGTCCGGACTGGATGCAGCTTTCAATGATCAAAGCAAACAGAAGGCACAATGTGGCTGTCATATCTTTTGAAACTATTTTCCAGAAAGGCAGATCAAGATAATAAGCAATGCTGTAAGCCGCCGCCACTCCATAAGCGGCAAAAGGCAACCAGCCCATTTTTTTATTTTTAATTTTCCTGCATCTTAACAGAATGATCAAAAGTGCCGCCAGTGCACATCCAAGCTCCCATGCGATTACAATATAATACCCTCTTCCATATCCATAAACTCCTGTTTTATAAGAAGACACTTCTCCAAGTCTTCCCTTCGGAAAGGTAAAAACCAACTGGTGCATATCATTTGTTAATACAATTCCGATCAGAAAAAGTGCAGGAAGAAACAGCAGCCATCGTCTTTTTGGTAATTTATAGCCCTCCGGCTGCCGTATATAAAAGGCCAGATAAAGACTGACCGTAGGGATCAGCAGCATAGGTATATAGTAAAAATACCAGGCGTATCGCCAGGCTGTCGGCATCTCGTCCGATATTTCAAATTTGCACATCCGGATAAACATCCAGAAAATCATCATTGCTGCGATTGCAGTCAGGCAACGACGGATTTCTTTCTGGATAATCCTTTTCCGGAAAGAGATCGCCCACACCACATAAAGTCCTATATAAATAAAAGGTCTTAAAAGACGGCAGGCGGATTCCAGATAAGGATCTGCAACCGACACATAATGAAGCAGAACTGCAGTGCACACGCACAGTGCCACACTTCCGGCATATAATGTAAACTTCTTTTTTTCTGACACTGCTCCTGCTCCTTCCTGTTATGATTTACCATTATGTTTCCAGTATATCAGTTTCTGATACATATGAAAAGAAAGAGATGGAGCTGTCGCTTTAACGAATGAATTTTCGTGAAGCGGCAGCTTCCTTTTTGCTGTTTTAAGGATAAAATCCATCAAAAAACGCTTTTCATTGTTACAGGCTATTATTAAAGACGCACTTTAATAAGCCATTTTTGATGGCTTGAAAAATTATTTTGATAAGTCAAAATTCAGGCACTTTTTATCGGAAATAAATGTGTTCCGGTTCTTGCATTTTGAATCTTATTATGTAGTTTGTTTATGTTTCTTGCCATGGCAAGCAACGTACTCTCTGCAAGAACATTTGCATTTCCTTTGCTTAAATATCTGAGGAACTGCATATCCTGCTTTCAATCTCCAAAGGAGCCTTCCGCCTGTATACTTCGGTTTGTCCTGAAGAGAATCCCTTTTTCTGATAGAATCCGCTCTGGAGTAAGTTCTCTAATCTTTATTGGGCTAATTATTTCCCTAATCGTCAATTTCCTCATAATTCTGTTCTTCATCAACTGCAAATCTGTAAGCAGCAAGAATATCCCTGATTCCTTTATCAGGATTCTGACGTTTAACATCCAAAATCTGAATAAAATCACGGATCATTGTTCGTGGCGTAATAAAAGTAGTCTCCCTTTTCAAATATGCAAGCTTTACAAAATCGATCATCTCGTCCTCCGTAATGACTTTTTCATACTCATTCAACTGAGCATGTATTTCAGCAAGTTTCTCTAAGAGTACATACATTTCTTCTCTCGTCAGCGGAAGTATCTTTATAATCGGGGTCATCATATTCACGATGCTTGGATCCTGGTATGAACCAGTAGATAAACGCGAACGCATTGCTTCATAACTGAAAATACCTTTTTTCTTATCATAGATGCTCTTTGGTATACCACTCATGATAATTCCCAGGTTTTCTGCCTTGCCCTGAAGTGCTGCATTATACATCATCAAGATTTTTTCATAGTTATTCTGGCGAGTGATACCATTTGCTGTATTACAAATATAAGCAAGCTCATCGATGAGAACAATAAATCCCTTATATCCCGCAAGGACAAAAAACTGTGCCCACAGAATGATATAATCAAACCAGTTTTCATCCTGCACTGTTGCATTGATGCCCAGTTCCTTTTTTGCTTCCTGATTGGTTTTGAATTCGCCACGGAACCATCGGAGAACATTTTCCTGTCCGGTCATTTTTTCACTCATATCAGAAGTTCTACTGGCCTTCCAGAATAAGTGCAATCCCATAGTAAATTCATAGCCATATGCAAGAGACTGCAGTTTTGCACAATCTTCTAGCATGAGCGTTTCTGCAATTCGTTCAATATTTGTCTCTCCAAACGGATTCTGAGACATCTGAATGGCAGCACGGGCAAACATATTATTAACCCAGGATTCCAGTACTTTGGCTAACGCTCTTCCGGACTGATTTGTCTTATTGGATACGTTCGCCATCAGTTCACGGTATATTGCCAATCCTTTTTTCTTTGCAGAATTTCCAATCAAGGCTCTATCTGGTGACAAATCCGCCTCTGCCACAATAAAATTATTCTTTACACAGTACTCTTTGATTGTCTGAAGCAGAAATGTTTTTCCACTACCATAATCACCTACCACAAAACGGAATGTAGCTCCACCCTCCTGGATAATCTCTGTATCACGAAGAAGAGAGTCTATTTCTTTCTCTCTTCCAACTGCAATATACCCCAAACCTTCTCGGGGAACAGTACCGCCCCCGAGAGAGTTCATAATGTTTCTATATGTTTTTTTAGGTATACGTTTTTCCATATCCAAACACCCCTACCGATTTACGCATAGTCTTTTGGCTTACCGCAAACCTTACATTTCTTATTAAATAATCCGGTAAATACACCACCACAATACTGGCAGACATTCATCTGTTTGTATCGTATTTTTTGTTGCTCAACCTCCTGCAAAACCTTCTCTTCCTCTGCTCTTCTTTGCTCTTCAAGCTGACGAGCTTCTTCTGCCTTACGCAGTTCTTCTTGCCTGCGGGCATCATCTGCTTTACGCTGCTCTTCCTGCTGACGAGATTTTTCTTCTGCCTTGCACAGTTCTTCTTCCAACTGAGTCCTGCGTTCTGCTTCAGTTCTTCTAAGCTCTGCCTCTTTTTCCCTTTCTGCTTCGAGTTTGCGACGCTCTGCTTCGGATTTTTTCAACTCATCGACCAGTCGAGCACTTCTTTCCTCAGCAAGACGACGCTGTTCTTCAATCATCAGATCAGCTTTGTTCTTGTCATAGTAAACATCATGCTGCTCTTTCAGTTCATCGAGATAATCTTCCTCAACATAAGGCAGCATTTCATCCGTATTGATAATGATTTCTTCATAAAAATCAAGTGCTTTTTCATTAATACGCTCCAGAATCGTTTTGTAATTCGGGAACGGTGAAACAAGCTTCACAAACTCAGTAACACTTTCCGGCTGATCTGCTACTAAAACGTCCAGAACTCTTCTTTCGTCACTATCTAATGTCATATAGAAATTTTCCGGTGCTGTCTGAATTATCGGCTGCTGTACCTGTACACCTGCTGCAGCCGCCGTTTCAACTTCTTCCGGCAGTTCTTCCCATTCCTCTCGGGCAACCAGCTTCTCTTGATTCTTACGAAGAATATTACGAATCTGTGCAAACTGATGAAAATCAAGGGTAAGATCATCCAGTGTAAGTTCCTCAATTGATTTCGTATCGTTGATACTGCTCTCTTTGATTTCTGAAGGACGGTTTACTCTCTTTACAAACTGGTATTCTTTATAGTCGAACCTTGTATTTTTAAAACATTCTTTGAAAAGATTAATCATGATACCGTTTGCAGTAGTAAAGAATATCTGAGTATTCTGCTCTGCCATAGATTTCAGAATATCCAACACGTTCAATACCTGTGTATCATCCATAGTGGCAAGCGGCTCATCCAAAAGCAAAAATTGTGGTGCATCCGGTGCTGCCATATGTAATGCAAACATTACTGCCATAGCGATGGTGGATCTCTGACCAGTACTCATCTCATAAGTTCTTACTTCCTGATTATTCAGGCCTCGAACCGCATAGATACCCTTATCGTCGATATCCAGCTTTTCAAATTCTCCTGAATGATGCATCCACTTGAAGAATTTGCTGATCTGCTGAATATTACTGCGAATTCCCTTTTCTACGAAAGAACTGAGGGAAGGCATCTTTTCAAAAGCCTGTACTGCTCTCGCACAGTGCTCAACCATAGGCTCAACTCTCTTGATTGTTGCCTTGTATTCAGCTAACATCTGGCGTTCCAAAGCAATTAAGTTCTGAGCTTCCAGACGTTCTACTTCTAATTCACACTTATCATATACCGCATGATACTTTAATACCCATTCGCCGAGTACACCTGTAGCCGGCAATTCAAATTTTGTCCTCAAGGTTTCAAGTGCCTGCTCGATGGCACGGTTAATATCCATATCAAGAGCTTCCAGCTGTGATTCCAGACTATGGATCTCACTTCTTAGAAGTTCTTCCCTCTGCTCATTCTGCTGAATCTTTTTCTGGTGATCTACGATAGCACTTTCAGATAATGCCAGTTCCTGCTGAATTTTCTGCAATCTATTCTGCAGGAATTCTGCGTAGATACCCTTTCCATTTTTCTTATACTCTAAATATGTAGAATCCGTGCTGGTATATTCCTTACATGCATTGATATTGCGGATAGAGAATCCCTGGTTATCAAGAGCTGTTTGCTGCTCAACAATCTCTTCTTTTCTTTTCTCCTTTTCAGCCTTTGAAGTAACATATTCATACAACTTTTTATAATCTGAGCCACATTTTCTTACTATTGGAACAACGTCTGCCAGTTTCAACAGTTCCTTCTTTGCTCTATCGATCAGCTTTTGACGATCCAAAATCTTCTCCAGCTCCATAATGCGTCTGCTGAGTTCCTGAATTTCAGTAATCAAAGCATCCATTTTGTCATCAATCACTACCGCATTGTCAATGATATCAATCAACTGCTGAGTAGTATCATACTCATGACCGCAAAGAGGACACTTTGCATCGCTCATGAGAGTTTTGCCGATTTTTCTAAGTTCAATCGCTTGTTGTTCTTTTTCCCCGAAAGCCTTTTTCTCTTCGTTATATTTGTTTTCAACCTGACGTCTTCTTGCTTTGGCCGCTTCTAGCTCCGCCTCATAGTGCTGCTTTTCATCCTCGGATAATCCCTGGTGATCATTCAATTTCAGGAAATTAATAATAGCAGGTCTTTGTTCAATTTTTGAAATATGATACAGTTCACGCTCAATCTGGGTCAGTTCACCCAGAAGATCATTTACGAGTTTAATGGTCTCTTCATGACTAAGTACATTCTGAATAATTGTCCAATTGCGAATGTCTGTGTTAACACAATCCAGTCTCTGCTGAATACCGGTCTGTTTTTCTCTTTCATCAAATATTTTCTTCTTGATAGTTCCATTTTCTTCAGCAAGTCTGGTAATTTCCTCTGATTTATCTTTTCGCCGTCTGGTATAAAGGAGATTATTCTTCTTTGCCTCAGTCACCTGTGCTGCAATCGCCTTAAATCTCATTCTTTCCATATTGTGCACAGAAAGAACATCCACATACTTGCGAATTGCCTTCATTTCTTCTAAAATCTTCGGATATCTGTCGCTAGATCCCTTCGGAAGACGAGCACGCCCTATGAGTTTTAGTGCAATAATACCAGCCTCAATCTCCTCAGATTTAGAACTATCTGTTTTTTGAGCCAAGCTTCTTTCATAAATATCCGCCATATTTCTGGCTTCACTCAGTTCGCTCCGCAGTTCTGTGTAGCGATCATTAAAGGCTCTCTTAAATCTCTGCCACTTCTTCTCATGATCGACGACTGTTTCGCCGAACATGAGATTTCCGAACATAGATGCAAAACTATCTTCACTATTATCAGACTCATGAATAAACTTATAAGCTGCTTCTGAGTCAAATGCATTGAAACGGTTAAAGTTTTCATTCAGATTGGATTTAGTTCTCCCAATCGGAACACCATACCATACACGCTCAATTTCTTTATTATTTTTTTTAGAGAATCCAGGTGTAAATGTATGAACTCCCGCTTCTGTATCGTATATATGTAATTTAGGAAAACTATCAGTAGGAAGCTTTACCTTGAAGTCCTTTACTCGACGGACTTCCGCTGTAAGTGCATACTCAATCGCTTCAAGAACGGATGTTTTTCCAGATCCATTAGCTCCATAAAAAAGGTTAATCTGACCAAAGGTCATCATTTTCTGGTCAAAACAGAAATCTCTGAACCCAGTAGTCTCTAATGATTTCACCCACTTAATCTGTGGTACTTTAGAATGCTTCATCGTAGAATAATCATCGTCATGAACATAATCCGCATCAAAGCGCTGTCCACCCAGATAACTCGCTACCTTCTTTGCGGAATATGGTTCAGTCAGACATGCAGTCAGATGTTCTTCTCTCAAAATACGATCCCACTCCTGAACAGGAGAAGCTGCACTAATCTCATCACTGGAAGTTTTTACAATACCATTGATAAAGGTGATCGTCTCATCCTCAGAAAATACATATTTTCTGCCGTAAGTCTTATTACTCTCAATAACCTGAATCGGAATATTGTCAGAATTATCATCCAGAATGTATACGATATATACCATAGCCTTGCTGTTATCCTGGCGGATATCTTCACGGTACAATTCTCTCTGGAAATTGCTCCATTCCTCTTCATTATCAATAATGTCACGAATATGAGTATCTTTCTGGTAAATGATGATGTACTTCTCATCACTGTATTTAGCTTCACAGAAATGGCATTCGAAACCATGAATATCTACGCTCTGGAGCTCACAAATACCTGTTTTCTCTACAATACGAGCAAATCCCTTTGTTTCGTCTTCTTCACGCACAGTATTTACATGTTCTCTGCGGATATTACCCATAGCTTCCACTGCGTCCATGTACTCTTTCTGTGTTCCTTCATCAAAAAATGTATTGGTTTTGCTAACATCGATCAGCTCATCCAAAACATCTAATTCAACATCAGCGTCCCAGTCCATATCATCCAAATGCTTTTCATACAGAGATTCAACGAATTCATCGTATCCATCTTGGTCATACAGAGCCTTCATGGAGTTGACATAGCTGTCCTTGATATGCAATTTATAAGAAAGTGCATGAAAAAATGCTGTATTAAGGAGAACCAAGTAATTAGAATACGAATTACTCTGATTCCAATAGTTCTTGGTCATATTTGCACAGCACATAAAAATGGTTTCATACACGATTATTGTGACACGGCTATCTCCGAGTCTATCCATCAACTTACAGGAAAGAGGAACATATACTTCATCATCTGCAAACATAGCAAGCTTTTCTAAAGTATCATCCATGTAAGAAAGTTCAAACTGCTCCTGCAGCACATTTACAATCACAGCCTTCTGCTGTGCATTCATCTTAGAATAATAATATGCCATGATGTTTATCACATCATATTCCACGATACTATCAAACTCCGCACGGGTGAAACCAAACAATTGACGCGAATACTCCTGCAACATTTTGGTTACGACCTGATCAGCCATTTTACTAGCACCTTTTCCTTTTCCAAAAACGCAGTATTTCATATATCAAATCTCCCTTCATCCTTAATGCCATCCAGCCGTCTTACCAGCCTCATCCGCACAGATAAATCCCAGTATTGCCGCAAGATATTCAACCTTATAATTAATAATGCCGACCACACAGCACCATAATTGCTCTATTTCCAACCCACACACCATTGGCTCCGTGATTATGATTTTTCCTGAATTTAAAAAGCATATATTGAATCAGCAATGTGCATAAGAAAAATCCAATTCCATAAATCGTTAATTCCAGCATATCTTTACCCTCTTCAAGATATTTCGATACGATATATTCCAAGTTCCCTATTAGAACACGTTTTTATTCCAACGCTACTTCTTCCCTGCTCATGTAATTTCTGCACAATATGATCAGCAACTTCCTTCTCTATGGCAACTTTATTTAATCTACCTTCTGCACGAAATTCATATATCCGTTCATTCTTTTCAATTAACCTGTCTATATATGCCATAAGTCGATGTCTCATCTGAAAGGAATATCCTCTCTGCACATAATAATTTGCTTTCTTACTTCTACATACTGGCAAGCTACTATCTGCTTTGTGATCCTGATTCATCAATTCATCTGTCAAATTAAAATAATCATATACCATGGATTGCTTATTCTGCCCTGTTGCACCTATATCCCAGGTAACATCTAACTGATATGGCTCTCCATCAATATCCACAATATTCCATGCATGTGGCACACACTGCCCGCTTTTTATTGAATCACCGGTTACAACAATACACTTCACATCAACTGCATTTAAAAGAACCTTTACTGCTTTAGCAATCCCTTCGCACTGAGCTTTATGATGTGCAAAAACACCGAGAATATTGTGTGAAGCAATCACTCTGGATACTTTATCCTTATCGGCTCCTTCATAATCATATTCAATGTTCCGACAAATCCAGTTGTGCACCCGAAGTTCTTTTTCATAATCATTACATTCCAACAAATGCAGCTGTCCTGCCAGTTCATTTACTACTTTTTCAATTTTACGATTATATTCTTTTACCTTCTCTTTCGTAAAAAAATACTGCGGACAGATCGCAATATGTTCAAACATATCACTGGCAGTGCTGCAAGCGGACTGGTTCAAAAAATAAATCAATGGATTATCCCTCGTCATTGCCATGAATATACGCTCAAAACTCTCCTGGCTGAATTCTCCACGCACCGGAATTGGAATAATCTCCTGATGTGACATTACACCTTTGTAAAATGCCTTATAGATCGCCTGCTCTTGTTTATTCAGTTGATGATAATAATAGCGGTCTACAATCATTTCCTGTGACTCCCTTACTCTCCTGTAAAATACACCATCACTACCGTGATATCATCTCCACACCCAAGTTCACTTGTCTCCGTCAGCCAGTTCTTCAGATTCGCCTGTACTGTATCCACTCCATGCTCCTGAATCATCTGCAGATAATCTTTACATGTCTTCTGGTACTCTTCATCAGAAGTATAACTGTTTGCAAATCCGTCTGTAGAAAGGATATACATATACGGCTCTTCACTTTCCATCTCCCGTCTTCGCACCGATGCCACTGCTTTTCTCCATGCATCTGGTTTTGAAAGGGAATGTGTTTCTGTTCCAAGGAATTTCTCCGGCTCCACCAGCGGTGCCACTTCATCTTTTGTCACAACACTGATATCCCCATCTCCGATCTGGAAGGAAAATACAAAGCTGTCAGTCACCAGCATTCCCAGCAGCGTCGTTCCGTACAGAGAAAATACGGACGGCCACTTGATATTTCCATCTTCATCGGTCATTCCCTCTACTTTATTTTTATAAAAAGACTGTTTCACCCTTGCCTGCCACTCTTCACATACATCCTGGGCAAACCGCATATCACCTTCCCTGTTAAGGAATGTGATCAGATTGGAAAGTCCGGTTTCATCTTCGCCATAGACTTTCAAATAGTTCTTCATCACTTCATAGAAAGAATTAACAGCAATCATGGAACCTCTGTCACTTCTGGGACATTTAGAACTTCCATGTCCGTCTGCAACTGCGATGATTGCAATTTTATCTGAAATCTCTACAATTCGTTTATTATCCTGGCAAGGCATTTGGTTTCTTACATGAGTCGCACCCTTGACGATTCCGTCACATATATAGCGTTTCATCCGACTCCTCCTCTTCTTACCAGACAGCTCCTTCATCAAAATCATCTGGATTTGGAATATTACTCATATCAAGTACCAGTGGTGCCCCATTGTTTGCCGGTGCAAACGGATCATCTGCCGATGTAGATGCTGCTCCGGAAGCTCCTGATGCAACTGCAGGTGTGGATGAGAATGCTGCAGGTACAGATGTTGCAACTGAATTCATCGGCTTGCTTGATGGTGCGGATACCATAGAAGCTGTCGTGGATGCCCATTTAATCATTTTTGCCAGTGCTGTTGCATTATTTGCCTGCAATACAAGCTCTTTATTTCCAGCAAACTCAATCAACACTTCATCATCTGCGTCCTGTCCAATGGAAATCGCTATCTTCACTGCTTTTCGGAACCATGGCCGCTTTTTCAGCTTCTCCATACTCTTTTTATAATCATCTGTCGGCTGTCCATCGGAAAGAAGTACAATAACCGGCGGTAATGCCCGCTCCGGCATTGGTGGAATACTTAACTGTGCTGCCAGAAGATCAAATGCTTTTCCCAGTTCTGTTAATCCATTAGCATCCATGTCTTCCCATCCATAATCCTCTACTGGCACCGGACTAGATGTAATCCAACTTGCACCAGAAGAGAACTGTAATGCACGGATCAGAAGCTGTGCATTTGGATTATTGTCTGCTGCAGAACGCATTTCCGGTATGCACTCCTGAATCGTGTTGTTTACGATTCCGATTTTCTCTCCATACATAGATCCGGAACAATCTACTACCCAAAAGAAATGAATTGGTCTTGTTGCCAATTCTCCACCTGGTCTTTGTAATACTTCCATGGTAAATCCCTCCCACACATGCTTTTATTATTTTCAAGTAAAACTGGATTGTTCCGCACTTTTGTGCTCTTACAATCCAACTTCCATTCACAATCCGACCTACCGGTCTACTTGTTCATGAAAGTTTACCTGTCCAATGTCTGTACATCTGTGCAAGCAAGCTTGCTCATCTGCACAGCCGCTGTCCAGGTTTTTTACGCAAACTCCCCTGTTGATTCAGGGAATAAAATCTTTACACCTTTTGCAATTCCAGCTGTCTTTCCTGGAGCAACTGGTATCTGTGTGCCATCTGCTTTCTGATACGTCCAGTTCACCTTGTCCTCATTCCGGATTCCCCAGAGTGCTTGGTTCTTTGGATTCTGAACGACAGAACCTACTACGGTATCCATATCAAAATCATCGTAAACATGATGATGTAACAGCTTTGTATTCTGATTTAACAGCACTCGGTTCTTTCCAATGATAATCTTATTTGGTACTTGTACTGTCTTTCCGCAGTTCCAACAGGTATGTGCCACACCTTTTGCTTCCAGATGCTCATCATAGAAAAGCTGAGCACCGCAGGAACACTGTAACATTCCGCTCATCATATTAGAGAATAACGTCATCCATTCCGGCTCCGTAATACGTTTGCTTGGTTCGTTCAGTCCGACTGTAAATGCTTTTGTAAATATCTGTCTTAGCTTTTCCGGATATAATGGCCAGTAAATAGTAGCATTATCATGAATTCCTTTTACCGGTCTGTTCGTCTTATTATTCGGATCAAAGATAAATACCGGATCTGTGCCATACAACTTCACTCTGGCTGCCATATCCATGCAACGGATACTTGCTTCCAGCTTTCCTTCCAGTGGATGATTTACCATAAAAAGATAGAACAGTAGCACGGAAAGTGAATATCGGTCTGTATCTTTGGATGGTCGTTTTTCTCCTCTTACAATCTCTGGTGCCATAAATCCCGGTGTACCAAGGACTCCACCTGGCTTACTATTATCAAAGGATACATTGTCATTGTCACAAATCAGTACATCTCCATTATCAGGATTAAAGAATAAGTTTCCGAAAGAAATATCCTGATACTTAGCTCCCATAGCGTGCAGTTTCTGATAGCCTCTGGTCAGATTAAAAGCAGTTCTGCACAGCGTATAAAAAGATGGATTTACACGTTTTTTCATCAGATCTACGATACTTTTATAATTTTTTGGCCTGAGAGGCATGATATAACCATACAGATCACTTTTAGCAGGTACAATCAGTTCCATAGGCCAGAGAAAGCTTTCATCCGGTGAACCTTTTGCAATGATCGTTTCAAGAATCTTTTTCTGACGTTCGGTCGCACTGCCTTTAAAGTACCATTTCAGTGCATAATGATTGCTGCCGCATTTCACATCATAAACTTCTCCCTGTCCACCGGCTCCCAGGAGACTGACTACCTCATATTTATTCCCACTCTCTGAAGTGAGAATTGTTCCATTTTTTAATTGTCCTTCCATTATGGTATCTGCCTCCTTTGTTTGATCAACTGCAATACTTGATTTACTACACTTCCATCCGCTACGACCATGCAATAGGATTTATTTCCAAACTGCATCTCGCAGGCATTGCTGTACGGAGTAATTGCGGTCAGATAACGATAAGTCTTGTCAAATCCCCATTCCGTTGCCTGAAACACAATCCTCTGATTCGTTATGTATAAGATTCCCCGGTGCTGCACAAGTTCTGTATGCTCTACCGTTCTTCCTCTTCCGGAACTCCATCTGGTCCCCTCAAATAATCCTGGGGTACTTCCTCCCACATGACGGAACTCTTTCACTGTTTTCTGCTCCATATTGATTGCCTTATCAATAAAGTGAATCTTTTCTCCACGTTTCAGGAACAGTTTGTCTGTGTTTAAAATTGGAAGTCTGCCAGCAATAATTTCCTGACTTGCAGCATCCGGCAAAATCGTTGTCACCGTAGGAATCTGGTTCCGATTTCCAAATAGTGCATCAAAAAGTCCCATCCTCTCACCTCTTTACCCAGTCAATATACCGTAAATCTTCTCTTTCGTTGTCGCATAGCAGGCGACAATCTGAAACTCATGCTATACCAGCTGATATTTGAATTTGTTTTTTCTGGCATACTCTTCTGCATAAGAGCCAAAAGAACATTGAATAATAAACTGCTTATCCGTATTAGTAAAGGCATCCTGCCCAATCTGCTTTACACTGTCCGGAATCACAATAAAATCTAAGGAACTGCAACCGAAAAATGCACGTTCACCGATGGCTCCCAGTTTTTCATGTAATTCCACTTTTTTCAGATTCGTACAACCTTCAAACATACGATCCGGGATTCCTCCTATATTCTCCGGAATCGTCACATGCTCCATTGACTGACAATCTGCCACCAGTCCATCACCTAACCAGAACACACTCCTCGGGATCGCGATGGTCCGTAAGCCAGTTCCTTTCAATGCACCATCTCCGATTGTCTTCAATGCCATCGGCAATGATATTGATTTAAGACTGCTACAATTCTCAAAGGCTGAATCTTCAATCTCTTCGATGCTGATCGGCAACACCACCTGATGCAATTTGTTACATCCTGAGAAAGCATTTCGTCCAATATACGCTATTCCTTCTGTCAGAATGGCTTCCTCTGTCGGAGAATTACTGAAGCTGTCATCTGCAATCTCAACTACCGGCGTATTCCCGGTTCTGTTCTGAAAAATAATCGTTTTGTTCTTATCACCACGAAATCCAGTCACGGCAAGACCTTTTCCCTTGCGGCTTTTCTCATATGTAAAAAGATCCCCATAAGATCTGCCAGAAGACGACTGTTCTCCCTGAATCGCCGGTCCTCTTCCTTGCTTCTGAATAGAAATGTCACAGGCTTTTCCAAGAACTTTTCCTCCATAGCAGAAACACCATACCGATACAATCCAGTCTGCATTGACACGACTCATGCCAAAATCGTCCATAAGCTGCTTCACATATCGGAAAGCGAAGGTATTATTGATATGGGATGCACTCTGGATATCCTGTGCAATTCCCATGTTATATGCCATCAATAGTAGATTGACATTCTTCGCCTGATCTGGAAATAAGTCTTTTACCAATGCAGTAAATTTCTTTCTATCATCCAGAGATGCCTGGTGTTGCCGCAGCATCTCTTCAAAATCCTGTTCAAAAATAACTCATCACCTTCTTATCTGCTATTGTACTGTATTCGAGTTTTATTCCACACCAAGTGCTTTAAATACCGCTTCTTCTGCGGAAGAATAGAAGATCAGGCTAAATGCACCAACCAGATCTGATGGTACAGTTCCAAGATCTCCTGCAGATGTAATCGGAAGTAAAACTTTCTTCGCTCCACTGTCCAGACATACCTGCAACGTACTTGCCAGCTCATCTACTTTGATCAAAGTGCCTCCAATACTGATCTCACCAAGAATTGCAAGACTGTTCAATGGTGTTTTTCCAAGTGCTGCAGAACAGATTGCAATCAGCGTCGGCAATGCTAGGTTTCCTGTCATTCCAATTCCCTGCATATCCTGATAGTTGATAATATAGTCCTTTGTTGTGGTACTGATCTGACCAGAAATACGGTTTCCATTGGCTTTCAGATAATTAAATGCTGTATTGGTTGCTTCTTTCGGTTCTTTTCCTGATCCAATACCGGTACAGGTCAGTTTTCCATTACCAGGCATCATCTGTGTTTCCAGCATATAACAGCCAATCATACCTGTCTTTGATTTGGAAACGGTATAAACAGATCCTGGTTTTCCCATACCTTCCGGAATCAACTTTCCGCCGCCCTGCTCTGGAACGGAAACATAATGCTCCTCAAAGCTGTCATTATCTGTATAAGAGAAATTCACATCATAGAACTCCATGCCGCCAATCTTCTTCAACTGTTCTTTTACTCTGCGGCGAAGTTCCAGTGAAATCTCCACAATCTCACGTAATTCTTCTTTTGTTACCTCTCCATCCGGATACAGCAGTTTCGTAAATCCAGAAATCATCTTACGAACCGCAATGGTATCGCGCTGGTTCAGGTTATTTCCAAGACGGAAATACTTGTCCATCAGATCACTATAGCTGTCCTTACGAAGTTCACGCATGAACTCTGACAGATAATCTGTGATAAATCCATAATCATTGGTAAAGGAAGCCGGTCTGTATTTCGGAATCTCCCAACCAGGAATATAGCAATGCATACGATCTAGGAATGCAGTATCTGTTCCCATTTCCGGTGGGAATGGATCAAATAAGCTGGATGTCTTTAAAAGAGTATCTACACTTTGGTTGATATTTCCTACAAATACCATAGAAGCCTTTGCCTGAATCTCTGCTTTTCCTCGTGAAAATGCTCCTGATGCCATATAGCCTTTCATAATCTGGATACCATCTTTATCTTTAAACTTAATACCAGCGACCTCATCAAAAGCCACACAGTCCCACATACCTACAAGTCCTACTGTATGGTTGGACATGTTATAGAAGAGGTTGGCAACCGTTGTCTGTCCTCCGGCAACCAGAATACTATTCGGCGAAATCTGCTCATATATGTAAGATTTACCAGTAGAACGTGGACCTAATTCGCAAAGGTTGAAATTATTCTCTACCAACGGAATCATACGTGCAATCAACAGCCACTTTGCTCTCTCACTGAAACTTTCCGGCTCCAATCCAGTAGAGCGAAGAAGGATATCCATCCATTCTTCTTTTGTAAATGCTTTTCTTCCATTTCTAACTTCATCCATATCCACATGCGGCATCTGGATCGGTGTCAGCTTACGGATACGAATTGGTTGTGTATTCTTCTTATCTTCCTCAATAAACTCATACTCCATCTGCAGGATACACCAGATACCACCGCAGAGCAGCCTGTCATAATCCTTCACATAATTCGGGCTAATCGGAATCTCTTTTACACCCAGGTTAGAAAACGTTGCTTCATAACGATCTTCTTTGGTATTTAGCACGACCGTGATACGGTCAATCACAGTATAACTGCCTCTTTCACGCAAAAGAGAGAGAATCTTCTGTGCCTCATCCGGACGTACATAATTATCTCTCAGAATACGCTTTACGTTCTCTACTCCCTCTTCAATGATCTCGTCATCATCGGAATTACAGTATTGTCCAAGGAGATATTCCAGTACATAAACCGGAACATTGGCTCCCTCACGGATGGACTTTGTTAGATCCTTTCGGACGATGCGACCATCATAGTATTGACGGAGTTTTTGTTTGATTTCTTCCCGTTTGTCTTCTGTTGCATTTTCCATATGCAAATCGTCCATAAATATACTCTCCTCCTCACAAATCTTGTGTAAAATGCTTGTGTAAATGCTTTCTAAATTCTAATTTACACAAGCAAAAACTTCGATTTTGTGGAATTTTTTTATTCGTTTCAAAGATTTCTTGTGTAAATTCTTGTGTAAATATTATTTTTCTTGTTTAACCTGTTCCACCAAAATCCAAGATGATCTCTGCTGATTTTTAGAATCTGTGGTAATAATCTCTTTTCTTCGCATAGAGGCAAGCAAATTTCGTATCTTATCTTCTTTCTGCTTATCTTCCATTATTTCTGGAAGTTTATCCCAAAGAAGTGCCCTTATATCTTTTTTCTTTGCTTTTTTGTATTGTTTAAGATATTGTACAATTAAATCTTTATAATACTGATCATCGAATGCTTTATTCTTTACATACTGACTTTTTTCACCGATTGTTTCTGATATGGAAGCCGATAAGAAAATATTAGGTACTTTTCCTTCTATAACCTTTAGCTTCCTCAAGTATTTCACAGCCGCTTTATCAATTTTAATCCCCTTTTGTACACAGTCAATCAAAAATACCGTTTCCAAGTCAAATTCTGGATTTTTAAATAATATCTGTGAATAATTTTCATCCAGAATTTTTCCGTACACACAAACTCTCACCTGTTGTCTATTCGATAAATCATAATCTGGAAGTGGAAAATATCTTTCTTTTTGAATTCGAAATACTCTTCTTATTCCTGTAGACTGAGAATCAATCATATTCAGTTTTACCATTGTCTCTGCTAGCAACTGGTTTCTATAAAATGGTGGATTATATCCTGGGTTCAACACTGGCTCAATTTTTCCAGGCAAAAAAGATCCTGGATTAGTAAGAATAATCTTATCTTCAAATTCATTTAGATATATTCTTCCACCATACGTATATTCTGAATGTGCAATACAATTATTTAAAAGCTCTCGAAGAAGCCACATATCATACTGCTTTGTTTCTGTTGGAAATAATGTTAACTGGTTCGGCATATATCTGTAAGTAAGATTTCTAATCTTTCCAAACAGTCGCTCACTTAAAGTAATATACGGAATTTTAAAGATTTCGTAATCACTCACTTCATTTTTTGAATCATACACTCTCCATGATGCTTCAGGAACAGTTTTAAACAGATAATCATAATCTTCATTTCCCAGTAACAGCATTGCCGCATTTGTTATTTTACCATTGATCATCAGCTTCAATTTTGTCAGAAATTGTTCATCTGTCATTCGGTCCACTTCTTCACTGATGTACGATTTATTCATCTTCTTTTTATAATTTTCTCGTGCAAGACTAATCGCATTAGTATCCAGATGTTCTATTCTTGCTTCTGGCACTATCTGCTTCGACCAGTCCTTCTTTTCCTGCCCACGAATTCGATCAAGTTCTTCTACAGATAATGCTCCCAAAGATTCTCCATTACGTCCATAAAAATGATCATTCCATCCTGTCGGTGTTGCCGTCGTTGCTGCAGGAATCTGAAACATAATGACTCGTTTCTTTTCACCGTCTACCACTGGAAAAACTTCATATATTTCTATAAAAGATATTCCACCTGTGGTTCCCATTGATATTTCCTGCTTTAGAGTATCCAAGCCCTTGTTATTTCTATACTCTGAACCAACAATAGCCTTATCTTTATTTCTTACTCCGAAAACCAGCCAGCCATGCTGCAATCCTTTTAAATTCGATTCGTTGCTTATAGCAGAAAAATATTGTCCTATTTTATTTTTATCGTAGTCTTTTCCTGCCTCTTTAAATTCAACTACTTCCATTTCCCAACTTTTAATCAATTTTTCAAGGACTGTGCAGAGTTCTGAATTGCTAGGTTTATTTTCCATCCATAAATCCATTTTTACATCACCTCTCCAACACTTCTTACTGTTTTGCTGTTTCTTTGTTTATAAAATATTATTTCAACACATTTTTAAAACCCAAAATCATCCACAAATGCAATATCAATCATAAATTCATACTGCTGCAGAATATTCTTCTCATTATTCGCATCTGCCAATACCAGATAATACTTATCACCATACTTATATTCTCTGGACTTCAATGTAAATTTCTCATGGAATGTTCTCTTCTCTGGAGCATCTTCTCTGCTGTTTGCCACAATCGGTACATCAAAAGATATCTTCTCTCCATCTTCTGTTGTAAAGTATGCCACCAGGCTTCTTGCTTTCATGGTATCTGTTACTTTCTCTGTCTGAATGAAATCAAAGTAAGTAATCAGGTTTGTGACCTTTCGATTAACAGAAGTCAAGATCACATCCACATAATCATATGCCACTGCTCTGGTATTGGTTGTCAGTTCGATCACCGGTATCAGCATTTCCTGCAAGGATGAACCACCATGTACATAATTCTGTCCACCACCAGCAACTTTGAAAATATCTGCTCCAATCGGAGTTGTCACATATAAGTGATTCATGTATGCCATCATTCTTGACTTCATTCCCGGTTCATTTACTTTCTGCGTAGTCAGCAAGAATCGCTTATTGGAGTATGCACAGATTTCCCGATCATAAGATACTTTATCAAATTCATGCAGCTTGTCTCGCTTATATAAGAATCCATGATCTGCCGTAACAAAAAACTTTGCTGCTGAAATATAACCTGTCAGCTTCTTAATCAGTTTATGGATTTCCTCAATTGCCTCTGAGCACGCTGTAAATACTTCATTCTCGCTTGCTGGTTTATCTCCACGGGCATCTACCTGGTTGTGATAAATGTACACGATATTTTTCTTCTGTAATAACTCACGGATTTTCTCTTTATTGGCACTTGCCACTTCATCAAAGGATAATACCACATTGTTTTCATTCTGCACTTTTAAAATCTTATCTCTGGAAGCCAGATCACCACAGCTCTGTCCATCCACCGTTACATTCAGCTTTTCATCCACATGCAGTTCCTTGTGTGGTAAAAGACTTGCCATTCCCAAAGAGGTTACAGACGGAAGTCCGCTGATCATGCACTCCAGCTTCGGTGTACACTTTTCATCCAGTTCCAGTCGCTCCATCAACTCTTTCGCACACTCGTAGCGAAAAGCATCCGAAATAATCACGATCACACGGTTCTTTCCTTCGTATGCATTCAAATAATTCCGATAAAAATCTTCCTGACGTTTCAATCCGGTATCTGCCATAAGATTTTCTGTCAGTTCCTGATTCCATTTCGGTGTTACTTTCTGCAGATAGGTAAAGGAATACATATTCTCGATTCGCTCTCTCACCTGTGCAAAACGCTCCGTATCTTCCATACAGTCATAGGCACTGTAAAACCATCTATAATAAGAATCAATCAAATACGTCTGTTTCTGGTAATCTGCGACCATTTCTTTGATATCACTGGTTACTTCCATAACAGATACCGCTTTCATCATCTGATAAGCATATTTGATTGCCTGATATTCGTTTTTATATACACTTCCAAAATGACAGGACTTTGCTGTTCGCTGCTCTGCGATCTGTGCAAGGTTCATGCCATCAATCTGAGCATCCAGAATCTCATCATTTAACTGATCCAATGCCCAGTCAATTAAAATGCCGTCCAATCCCCGGAAAGCATCACAGTTCGCAATATCCAGAAGCTGTGCAGACTGATCTTTTGATTTGCCTGCATCCTTTTTCAGTTCATCCCGGATTCTGCTTACTACTCGTAATGTCTTGTCGACTTTTTCTGATAATGCATCATACGCATCCTGATAAAGTACATTGTCCATCAGATTCCGGACAAAGACCACGACATCATTTTTCTTTTTCAAAATATAAGATTTCAGCACAGCTGGCATCGTATCTTTCAATGCTACTGATGCATAAGTCAAAAGCATACATGCAGCCAGATCATCCATATTCGGATTCTCGGCCTGATATCCGAAATACTTCTCACATAATTCCCAGAACTTTTCTAAAAATCCATTGTCTTCTAATGCTTTTAGATACGCTTCGTTATCATTCAATAACAGCTGTCTTGTAATCTCTTCAAAATTCGGAGTCTTTACATCTGTAAGCACGGCAATAAGACCAATATCAATAGTTTCCACATTGAAATGGTCTATGCCAAGTTCTTTAAACTTCTCGATACGATTTTTATTCTTCCAGAAATTGCTGTACTGTGCCAGATGCTCCTTAAATCGGTTATCAATACCAATCTCCTGGGACATCTGAGATACTCGGTCCGTATAGTACGGAACCGAGTAATAATACATATCTGCCAATGGATTCTCTGCATCACTTGGTTTTGGAAATGGTGCATATACAAGATACTTGCTCTCTGTATCTGATTCATTTAATAACCATTTGGAATAAAACCAGTTTGTTCCATCCAAAATATGTAATTTTGCATCATCTAACTGAATTTCCGATATCTCATCCTCATATTCCCCTTTATCGTCAAACCAGAATATGATACGAGTATCTGATTTAGAAAATTCTGTGTTTAGCTGTTCTTGTATATTCAATAAATCCATCTATGTCTTCCCACTTTCCTATTTTATTTTTGCCAGAAGATCTACCTTTAACGTTTTCTTTCCTTCCTGTGCAACTTCTACACCCTGGAATTTCTCATAATTCACCTTCACTCCGTCATCCAGATCAATCTCTATTCTCTTATTGGCAATATGAGCAATCGCTTCATCGTAAATCTTCATCTCTGCAAGCTGTTTTGTATACTTCGTGACTGCTTTCGTTGCTTTCGATTTTTCAGAAGCAGATGAAGCATTATCAATGGTATACTGAGCACTCTGCATTGCTGTCTCTACATACTTCTGTGCCCGGTGAAGATAATCGGTTCTTACACGACCGACAGTATCAGCATCATACCGGTGCATATAGATCAAAGCCTTAAATCCATTCTGTTTACCGCTATCAAACAACCAGTAGATTGGACGCTTCTGATAAACTTTCAGATGATCTGCATAAAAATCTTTCAGGAAATAATTACGGATTACTTCTCTGGAAGTGTCGCCTTTGTTGCCTAATGCATTGGCAATGAAATCAAGATTTTCTTCTAAAGTATCTGCACCATATACAGCTTTCACGAATTCAACAAAACGACCTACAATATCATCTGAAAAATATTCTTCATCAGTAATCGGAATACAGTTATCCTCATCTGGAATAAAGGTTTTGTATCGACTATTGTTCCACTCACCACCAGCATAAATAAGCCCCTCTTCATCCACTGAATAACGACCGAACATGCAGCCAACAGCATAAGAAATGAAACCTCGAATATCCCTAGATAAATCCGCCTTACGCACAGTGACATTTTTATCCTCTACTTCAGGTGCTATTTCATCCTTCAAACCATAAATATTGATAAAAATACGATTCAGTTCTTCCTCATTGATCTTCAACTGATTAAAACGACTATCACATTCAGTTTTCCATTGCATAAAAGCTTCAGAAACACTAACAACTTTACGTAACAATGGATGATGCATAAAATCCCATGAAGTTTCAAACGAATCCCAATCAATTTGCGAAATATTTATACATGATTTAACATATTGTTCTATATTTGACTTGTAAAAAGCAGATTTAATCGCTGGTAACTGTGCAATCACACCGCATCCAGTATTAATTGTAGGGTTTATAACATTCATTACATTATTTATTATAGTACAGTTCAATAAACCTGCGAAATATAAATAGTCCATTTCATCATTAACAAAATAACTATTTGCGCCGGAATCAAAAATCATTCCATCTGGATAGCTTCGAACACCAAAAACTCTTGCCCCTACGCCAGACCATGTCAGTCCCTTTTTGAAATAAAACTGTTCATTACTGATTTTCCAACTAAGATTATCTCCTAATTGTGGATATACACGCCGAGTATTCTCCTTTATTTCACTTCCATCATTTTCCCAGTTAACTACATACTCATTATTTCCATACCACTTTCTGAAACTACCACCTTTACAGTACGGAAACCACTTTTTTGTACTCTGACAAGCAATTTTTGCATCACTGTACCCAATGCCCATTTTCTGTTTATTTATTTCATACCAAAAACGTAAAAATCTTTCGTTATCTCCTGTTCTCATACCAATACACGAAGAACCATACTCAGACATTGTATGTTCACCAAATATTCTTAGGTAATTTTCTGAAATCCAATATGCTATCGGTTTTCCTGGAATTTTGAAGAAATTACTCTGTTCAGTATAAAATCTGTTTTGGGCATCAAGAAACATTTTTTCTTTTCCAAGTTGAGTAGTTGGTTCTATCAGCCTACAATATGTTCCTTTGAATTTCTCAATATGGCTTTTCCTTATCACAAAGCTTGTTGTCTGTACTACTTCTCCACCAATTTCTTCAAAAGCTCTCGGACCAAGATGAGCCATATTTACCATATCCATCATTTGCAATTTATTTCTCAGTTTTTCAAAACTTGAAAGAAACATCCACGCATGCTGTGTAATCATTGCCTGATAAGTATTTTTCTTTGTCATCTGTCCACATTTTTCAATAAATACTGCAAACAAGTCACTCTTACTATCTAGATAATTATCTTTCACGTATTTAGACAGCTTTGCTCCCATTCCAGAAGCTCCCATATACGGTGGATTTGTTACTACTGCATCATACTTCTGCCCCAAATTTTTTGCCACTCTTACCAGTTTTCGTAAACTTTCCTGCGTTTCTTCACTTCCCACACTCTCAAACGAAATCTGTCCAGTTGTTCCCATATCTTCTACGAATTTTTCCAATACATCCCAGTCACAGGGCATCCACGTTCAAAATAGATCCATATTCTCTGGCATCCACGAAGGTGTCCAGTAATCCTTCTATCTGCATTGTTGCCAGATTTCGTTCCATATCACTTAAATGCGTACCAAAGAATTTCAGATGTTTTCGGTTAATCTCATTACTTTCCGCAATCGCATAGACTTTCGGCTCTGGCTTTCCATCTCTTCCACGCAGGAACCGTCTGTTATATCCACGACCTTTCATCATAACTGCAAAGTATGCCAGCTGATATGCTCTCTGGTCAATGTCCAGTCCATGAATGTTATGTTCTACAATCTCAAAAGCTGCTTCTCTCTTATCATATCCGGCACTTTCATAGATATCCATCAACACATCAAACATAGCGATTAAGATATGTCCACTTCCCATGCATGGATCAATGCATGTAATATCGGTCGGTTTCAGTTCTTTATAGGTGGTACGGATTTCTGCCAGTTTTACATTGACCGTTTCTTCCTGCTCTGCTTCCGGAAGATAGTATTTCCATCCGAATCTTTCTGCGGTTGCTTTTTCATCTGTACTTGGATCTACTGCCCGCAAATGTTCTATCCAGATTCTTCCAACAGAGTTTTCCACCATATAACGCACAATCCAATCCGGTGTAAAGAGCTGAGTGGCTGCTGGAATTCTTTCTTTCGTGATCTTTACATTCTTTTTCAGTTTTGCGAAGGTATCATCTTTCAATTCTGTATTGTAATACTGATACAGCCAGCCAATGATTTCTACCTGTCCGGTTGGATTGCCTTCTTCGTCCAGTGTAGATACATTAAAATCCTGTTCTGGAATACCAGTCTCTGGATTCACAAGCATATAGATGACATCATCTTTATTGGTGTAAGAAATACCAAAGAGCAGTTCCATATAGTCAGAGTCCGCCTCAAACAGTCCTGGCAGGATATCATGTAGCTGATGACACTTCTTCAGGAACAGTTTACCGTACAACTTATCGGTATCTTCGGATGTTCCACTCAGTTTCCAGTTGATAATCTCTTCTTTTTCCTGTGCAGTCAGATCCAAGTCTACATCCGGTGCCTGTGTCACAAGATCCGGCTCCATCTTTCCTTCTTTTTCGGAAGAAAGTACACGAACTCTGTTTGGAAGATAATCATTCACTTCCATAAAACGAATGGCACAGATTCGATTGAACCAGGTATAAGCTACTTCTTCTACGACAGCCTCAAATCCACGGGATTCAATTTGGGATGCCAGTCGTCTTCTCTGTTCACATTGTCTTTTATTCAGTGTCACTTCTGTTCCTGCAACCGTCTGATATACTTCAAAGTCTGCTCCCTTGATGATCGGTTCACTGCATGATTTTTCTGTAATACCGAGCATACCTGCTTTATCTGTAACCGAATCGATCAGTTTTTTTCTTGCTTCTATGGCAAATTTTTTTATCGCATTCTTATTCATGTACTGCTTCCTCCAAATCCCATTTTCCGCTAGAGCGTGTTTGAAAAAGGCTTTCTGCAAGATGTGCGTCACAATTTGCGGGAATGATTTTTCAAACACGTTCTAGGATCGTTTTCTTCTCCTATTTACAGTCACAGATACATTTTCTTCACAGTATCCCTGCAAATGTGTATCTGTGCTCCAAATCATAATTCTTCCAATTCCTGGCACAGTATCTCTATACTGTTCATATGCATGAATAATAGACATATCTCCTATGCCTATTTCACGGATTGCATTTTCTTCGATATGATCAGCTAAATATAATAATCCTTCTTTATCCAGTTCTACTCCATATAATTGCCATGGTGCTTCACCTTCTGCTGTTTTCCGAAGATACTCTCCAAATTTTTGAGCAATTGTTCGTCTTATATTCCCACTATCTATATGAGCTATATGATTGCCAGTTTCTATTATAGTTGCTATTGGCAAAATTAATACTTCTTTAGCTTCTATTACTTGCTTAAATTCCTCCTGTACACTTTCTGCAGCATTACATTTCCCCGGAATTTTCAACATATTTGCCATAACAGAGGTATCTATAAACCTTACATTCATCTGTTACACCCCCAGCCATGAATAGTCTTTTGTTTGTTTTGACTGTTTCAGTGAATCAAGTAAGCTTTCATCAATCATCGCATCTCCCAGCCCACCTGCTGCCAACATTGCTGCAAAATTTTCAATATCCATAAATGCTTTAATTTTACTTGTACCTCTGTCTTTCTCTCTATAAACAACAGACACTCCCATTAATTCATCCTTTTTATATGCATTTAATAACGTAGCATTATGTGTTGTAATAACAAGGTCAATATTTCTCTTTTTTCCTATTGCAATCAGCTGTTCAATCAGTTTATAAACTCGAGCCGGATGAATACCATTGTCTAATTCTTCGATTAACACCATGCTTCCTTCTTCACCAATCATTGCTGCTGTTAATACCGCAATACATCGTAATGTACCATCAGATAATTGCCGTGCATCTACTAATTCCGTTGAATTCAGATTTCTTTCACGCAATGCAAAAATCACATCTCCGATTTTTGTCTCAACAAACTCAATATCTTCAACATCATTTTCCGGTAACTCTTTAATTACGTTCAGCAATTGTTTCTTTTTATTTTTATCTTTACACATTTCATTCAAAACAGCTGAAAGATTATCACAATTCTGTCGTAGTTCAACATCTGTAATTCTTACATAATCTCTGATTGCAGAAGGAACAGGATCCAGCATTCTAATATTTTTCAAATGATTAATTACACGCTCCATCCACGCAACAATCATTCTCTCATCTTCTGTATCTCTACGCATTTTAACAGCCATTTGAGGTAAAATAGCTGAAGAACGCACGCAAATAGTATCTGGATCATTTCCTCTGTTTCCATTTTTGTACTGTACCTTAATTTCTGCTCGCCCCGATTCTGCTTTTTTAGTTTTAAATACTTTATTGCTTTTCGGTCCTAAGCTATCACGCTTTACAAGATATAACCCTTCCTCTTCAATTCCAACTCGATCTCCAACTGCTATCTTTATTTCATATAATAAATCTTTCGTTTCATCAAAATCAATCAAACAGCCAAGTTTAAATGAATTGGTTTTAAATCTTGCACATCCCCGGCTTCCACCTCGCACTACAGTGCCTGTACTTTTCGTTCCGTCTAATATCGTACTCAGATCAATTCCTGTAGCTGCTTTTGCTAATATAGTAATTCCTTCTATTGCATTACTTTTTCCAGATGCATTTGTTCCGATCAAAGTTGTCAGAGATTCTATATTCAATTCCGTCTTCTCAAAACTTTTAAAATTTTCAAAAATAAAACTTTTTATCATGTAATCTGCCTCCCTAACTTAAAATAATTATTGTATCATCTTCTAACTGTGCTTTTAATTTTCTTTTAAGTTCTTCCGCAAATTTATCAATATCTTCTTCTGTTTCTAACGTATAGGTTCTCGCACCTGCCACGTTACTGATGGATACATTCTTACGTTTTTTTTGCATTAGCTGTACTGGCGGTGTTACCGGCTTCAGTGGTTCTGTATGACCGCCACCTGTTGGTGGTGTCACCGGAGTTACAGGCGGTACTGGTTTTGGACGATGTACTTCTTCATACTCTGTGATTTCATCCATGCAACGAAGCTTTAATGTATCACTTTCCAGTCTGATATTTTTAACTGCTGCAATCTCATGGGATGTATCCAGTTTCTGCTTCAGTTCTGCAAAGGCATTTACAAACTTGTCCCTGAATACAGATGCAAATTCTTTTTGATCCAGCGTATGTAACACCTTCTCCAGATCGTCATCCACGATTGGACGCATCTCTTCTGCTTCTTTTTCAAGTAAAGCGCCATACTGCTGTACAAACTTCATAGACATATCCGGCAGTTTCTGAATCTGACTAAATGGATTTTTCGCTGTCACAATCGCTTCCATCTGGGCAACATTATCTATGATTTCCTGTTCACGGACATAGGTCTTACTGTTTTCAAACATCTGGATCTGTTCCAATGCTTTTTCGAATATCTTTTTCTGACCACCTTTGAAGAAATCAAATACCGGTGCAGTATCATCTGCATCGTCTAACAGATCCTCTCGCTTTTTATCTACTGTTTTAAAAAACTCTACCGGCTCTTTGATAGCCAAAAGTTCTTCCAGATTTTTCTTTGCCTGTTCCATTAAGGATTTGCATGGCAGCTTCGGATTTACACGATATTCAATCATGATTTCACCAAAAGTATCCAGCTTATCCTGTGCTTTATTCTTAAAGCTTCTCATGATGGTATCGTCATCATCACTGGATAAGGAATAGCCAAAATAATCCTTCAATACTTCTTTTACGGAACGGATCTGTCCGTCTGTTGCTCTTTCCCGGATATCAATGAGCAGTTTCTCAACAAATTCACGTTTCGTCAGATAGCGTACTAATTCATCTTTTGTATTAGACAGCATGGATAAGCTCTGGCTGTTATAGGTAAGGGAAACTCTCCCCATCTTAAAGAGCATAGCAACCAGCCACTGCACATCTTTCGGGTCAAAACCATACGGTGCTGCCCCGAATTTATCCTGTAAAGATTTCAGGGATGTTTTCATATGTCTTGCATTGTTCAGGCTGATCACCTGAATCACTTCTTCCAGTGCCAGTTTATTCGGTGTGGTGTCACTGGTACCAAGGAAAGACAACTGACCGTCATTGCCATTAAATACAGCAGCAATATCGGATAATTCCGGCGCGGTCTCCATATAGGTCAGCTTGTTATATTGCATAGCCACCAGTTTACCAAGTGCTTCATTGATACGACTTGCCGGCTCTTTTGCTGAGATATTTGCTTTATCTCCATTCACATAGATATCTGCATGTTTCAGGGCATCCTCAATAAAGATACGGATACGATCTTTCTTTTCAATACGTTCATCTTCTTTTGCACGACGGATACTGTCAAAGCTTCCTCTTGCTCCAGAAGCATTTTTATTCAGGAACTTATAGATCTTGATAGAATCGGTAATCTCATCCAGGAAGGTACTATCGTTCGGTAATTTTACAATCACACTATGTTCCTGTGCGGAAAGCATACGCAGAGCAGAATCCGGATAATCTTCCCCATATGGTGTGATGATGGATACCCCGATATCATTGGACTGATTCCCCTTGAAATAACGATCATCTACCTTCTGGTTGAATGGGAATAAATACCGGCTGCTGTAGCGATATTTCTTATCTGTAAAGATTTCCTCGAAGATTACGGTAGATGCTTCTCCGATAATCTCTCCCATTTCTACAGACTCATTGTTGATGGCATTATTGATTTCCTGTTCTTCATTGGTCAGAAAGATATAGATTTCTCCATTTTTCTGCACCAATGTCTCTCGAATCAGTTTCTTTAAAGATTCTTCGATCTTGCTACGGATTTCAATACGGTCGTCATCTATATTAGAGATCATCAGTGTGGTAAGGTTATCTACATTTGCCTTGATCTCTTTGACATATTTAATCATAAACAGAACTTTCAGCAATTCCACATCGAACTCATCCAGTCTGCTATTGTCTTCTGCATCGGTAATGACCTGGCTGTGCTGATGATCAATGAATTTATGCAGCGGATCATAGAAATAGCTGAACGGTACCAGTACACCTTCCTGGCTGTCTTTTAACCGGATGGCAGATTCCTGGAACAATGCCAGCATAGAACGGGACTGGTCAGATAAATGCTTTCCACTGGCTCCATGAGTACGCACAGCCGTCAGTACCTGTCCAAGCAGGTTAAACTGGTATGGGATAAACGGATAGCAGTCAGCAAAATCCGTCTTGTCTGTGTATAATTTTTTATCTGCAGTATCCGCTGTAAATGTGATTAGATTCTTGATAATAGATTCTTTCTGCTCGTATAACAGCTTCAATGCAGACTCTGCAATCTCATTTTTCTCCAGGATACGTTTCCGGATAACTTCATCTACATTGGATGCAGACAGAGATAATCTGGTGTCGAAACGTCCCTGAATCTTGGAGAAATCATTGCCTTTTGTCTTTGTGATAGAGTCAATATCTTCCTGGCTGGTAACGATCACCCATGCTTTTCCTCTGCAGGCAGTTCCCAGATCTTCTACGATGGTCTGCAGATTCAGCATTAACTGGGTATCATCAGCAATATACTGTCCGATCTCATCTACAAGGAAAATGACATGATGGTTCGGACCTTTTTTCTCACAGTATTCTTTAACTAAAGATACAAACTTCTCAATACTGAGATCATAGCTTCCTTTTGCGTTTTTACACCAGTTACGGGCAGCTTCTTCACTCATGAAATCCATAGCTACAATCGTTTTTACGATTTTATCCTGGATAACTGCAAAAGCCTGTCTCTTCTTCTCCCATGGTGCACCTGCAATCTCCTGGAATTTTTCTTTGAACTCTTCAAATCTGCCTTCATTGTCCAGCTGGCGTTCAAATTCTGCAAGATAAGGAATGGAGCCGCAATAGCCCTGCATTTCATTGAATACCTTCATGAAGACTTCCACAATGGCTTCCTTGCCAGAGCCGACTTTTGCAGATCCTTTGGAATCAATATTAAAGAGCATGACATCAGAAGAAATGGTTCCGGAATTGGTCATCTTTGCAATCAACATCGGATCATCAATTTTCTTTCCATCTGTAAAGTATTCGATGGCTCTCTTTCCTTCTACTACACTGTTTTTTAACAGATAAGAAAGAATCTTCAAGAAGTGAGATTTACCACTTCCAAAGAAACCGGAAATCCAGACACCCATTTTGTCTGTATTGTTATGGATCCCCTTTTCATAGTTATCGAAAAAATCACGGAAATGTTTTAATAATTCTTTTGTTACTACATATTCGTCCAATTCCTGATATACGTTTTCTTCATCAGACTGACCAACTTTGATTACGCCCTTAATATCACGGTCAATCTGTTTCTCAAACATCTCTTTAATCTGCATTTTTCTTCTCCTTTGTTTTACACAAGCCGGAATGCCCGGTAATAATTTCTGGAATCCATCGTTCCAAATAATTTCAGATCCTGTCCGCTGTATTCTCCAGGATAAAACATCACAACCGGCACACTGTCCAGTACCTGATGTAAATTGTTCAAAATATTATGGCTTGCAATGATCGGATGGCATTTTCCAACTCCTGTCAGAAAAATTACGCTGTCTGTCAGATCTTCCTGTAAAATCTTTGAGATAATCAGGTTCAGTTCGTTCGTTTCATCCAGTCCCAATGTCTCTACCAGACTGTCTGCCATATCAAAAAAGCCATTGTCTTTTTCCAGATCAAAGAAGGCTTCCAGATATCCTTCTTCCTCCAACACCTGAATCATCGTATGAAACAGGTCGAATTCTATGATTTTAAAATCTTTATTGCCATTATTGATCCGGTCTTTTAAGTATGCGATATGATTGCGCACTTCCAATTCAGCTCTCGGATCGTAATCAAACACATAATATCCGACTTCATTTCCAAGTCCTTTATTTTCACGGAAAGACTTTTCAGAAATCTTATCCTCAATCCGGTTCAGTCTTTCTTCCAAACTTAATCTTGCCATCCTTAGACTCCCTTCACTGCCTTCAAGTATTCTCCAAGCCCCTTTGCAGTCAATAATTCTTCTGTCCGGTAATCAATATGAATTGGCTTGATTGTTCTTGGTTTTGCACTGCTTTCCAGTAATCCTGCCTCAAACATCATTCTGGTAAAGCACTGTTTTAACTTCCGTACTGCAGTATCCGTCCAGCCAGCAACCACATCACTCTGCATTGCCTTATCTGCAAAAAAGACATTCAGATCCCGGTCTGTGATCTCTTTTTCACCTAATCGAATCTTCTCGGCGTATATTTCATGTAAAAACTCAAAAAATAATCTGCTGTCCATCAGAATTGCAATCAGATTCAGAATCTTTGCGGTTTCTACATCACAAGTAATAAATGTCTGTAATACTGCTTCCGGTAAGGCAGATACCCTTCGGTATGTTCCATTTAACACCTCATAGGCTCGATATTCTGCCTTCACCTGATAGATATTTTCCTCCCAGGCAATCTTGCGGATGTCTGCCTTGCTAAGTCCTTCCAGAATATAACTTGCTGTTTTTCTGGACTCTTGCAGCCAGAATAATTTTGATGTAAGTCCTGCACTGTATTCCATTACTGTCCACCATCCTTTGTTTCCTGGCAAAGCGGACATTCGCAATCCGCTTTCGCTACTTGCTCATGAATGCAGCCACCCTGCGGCTTGCCTTCATAATGGACAATATCTCCGAAATCACAATCTAACTTCTCGCAGATCTTTTCCAGAACCTTCAGGGAAACCAGCTCTCCATTTGTCATTTTTGCAACGGTACTGCTGCTGATTCCCACTTGGTTCATCATATCCACTTTCTTCATATTTTTATCGATTAATAGCTTCCATAATCCATTGTATGATACTGCCATATGTATTCCCTCTTCGTTATACAAAACTTATGGTTTTTCTGTATTTTGAAAGTATATTATTTCTTTTCGTTCTTATACTCTCAATCTTTATTATTGTATCATACTGTATGTTTTTCTTCAACGATAAGTGCAAATGATAGCTTCGACTTTGCGAAAAATTCATTTGAAAAATCTAATGATAGCCCATAAAAGCTGCTCCTATTCTTCCAAATACATTTTCAGTGCATTATAGCAATTCAATGTCTCGTTATCTGCATCATTGAAATTCTGAGAAAAGGTCTGCAGACTTCCTGTTGGATCCGTAGCCAGATTTGTCAGCGATATATATGCATCATAGAACTTTGAAAGTGCTTCATAAGCATCTTTGTACTCTTCTGGTGGATTTTTTAATTGCTTCATCAGTGAGTTTACGGTGTCTTTATTGCTATTGATATCCGCTATCTGTCCACTGAAACTGCTATCTGAAAAGAGATTTTGCAGGGCATCATTAAAATCAGATACATAGTATCCATCCGGTTTTGTATATTTATCTGTCTTGCTGTCACTTTCTTTATAAATAGCGTTGTACCATACCTTTTTAATCAGATTGCCACAGGTTTCTGCATCACTTGCACCAGAAAGCATGGAATATGCTGCCATATTCAGATTTGTCCCATATTCCTCGCTCTGCTTCTGAGCCTCTGCTGCTGCCTTTTCTGCCACATTCTTCTTATGTGTCTGTACTCCAATGGCTGTGATCATTGCTACAGCAATAACGGCTATCGTTGCTATCGCAATTATTTTCTTTGATTTTTTTGTAATCTTCACACCGGTTACTTCTACCTGTTGTGGTGCTGTTTCTGTTTCAACAACTTTCTCTATTGGGCAACCACATTTTGGACAGATATCCATCCCATTTTCCAATTCTGCCCCGCAGTCTGGACAGTATTTCTTTTCTTCTGGAATCAGAACTGCTCCACAATGTACGCATTTTTTCGCCTTATCTGATATTTGTTCGCCGCAATTCGGGCATGTTGTCATAGCCATAATCTTTTTCCTCCGTGTTTTTCATTTTCAATTCCATCTCTACCATTTCCAGTAGTTTTTCCAGTCTGCTTTTCTTTGACATACGTTTCACAGTCCCTGCGTCATGATATTTTATATACTGGATCACCTCAAAAAAATTCTCTGATGGCAGCTTTTGTTTATGGTATCCTTCTGTACATTTCATTTTCTGTTTTTTGAAATATTGAGATTTATTTGTTCTGTAATTTTCATGAAATAGTTTTTTCACCTTATCTTCCTGCAGATAAACAATCCATCTTGAAAAGGCTGTCCTTACAAATACAGCATTACTACTGACACTGTAAGATAACTGGAACCATTTGCAGATTTTTTCTATATTACTTTCAGTAGGTGGAAGCTGTTTTAGATCTTCTCTATTTTTCTTGTTTTTTGCTTTTTGTATGCTACTAAATTCCCACTCCAATTGTTTCCAGTTTTGCTTCTTGCCACAACATTTACACACTGTATACCCTCTGAAAATCATACTTTTAGGAACTACCACTTTTCTTTCTGCCAACATACTTTGCACATATCGACAGCTCTCTGTATGTAACATCCTCGTAGCATCATTTGCAAAGCAATTCTCTGTAGCTGTCATGCCACTATATTGTTGGAGGCATTGATAAAAAATCTGATAGAGATAATTAGCATCATGTTTCGCATAATGAAGATAATTTGGAACATACTCAATACCAGAACATATCAATGCATTTTCAAATCCAATCTGATCATTACCACTTCCTGCAATTACTCCCAAAACGTCTTGTAGAACCACTACTCTGTGCCTTTTTATCGTGATACCATATTTTCTCATATCTCTCAGGAATAACTCATAAGTATCTCTGCTCCACACTATTAAATGACAATATTGTGGAAAAGATTGTGCAAACTTTTCGAGCACTGCTTTTTCCTCGTTGCCTTGCATAATATTTGCTAATGGTGTATGCGATAGGATTTCTGTTTTTTTATTAAATAGTTTGGGATCACTTAATCTGATCGCCTTAGAAAATGCTTTTACTTTTTGTATTTGTGCATCAGCAGCCACTACCCCTATCTGAATTGCTTCCCTCCCATCCAGATCAGATGTTCCTGGTGCCTGATTCCACTCTATATCAAGAAACAGATATTCAATTTTTTCGCTTTTAACATCTTCCACTATTTTTTCCCTTCTTTGTATGCCTCAATCTCATCTGCCCAATGATCGTCCATAAAATCCATCATTGCATCACTTTCAACAGCTTTTGAAATTGCTTTTCCTACAGCTTTAAAATTTAATTCAACGCCCTTGGAATCATTTTCATATGTTACAGATCTGTTTCTGGCAATCCCTATCTTCTCAGCCTCTCTTCCTGCGTCAATATTTGCACCAAGGAACAAAAACTCCCATCCGCACTCTTTCTTCGCTTCAATCTTTCTCTTGATCTGCTCCTGTGTGAAATGCTCACTGGAATTTTCTAAACCATCTGTAGTAATAACAAATATGATTTTTCCTGCCCTGTGATCCTCCGGAAGATGTTTCTGTACATTTTCCATTTTTTCAATCGCTGTTCCAACTGCATCTAATAAAGCAGTACAACCACGCACAAAGTATTCTTTTTCCGTAAGTGGTGCAATGATATCCACCGGAAATCTATCATGGATGATATCTACTTCATCATCAAATAAAATAGTAGTCACATTCACCTTCTTTTCCTGTGCCTTTTGTTTTGCAATCATGCCATTAAAACCACCGATCGTGTCACTTTCCAAGCCACCCATTGATCCACTTCTGTCCAAAATAAAAACCAACTCAGTTAATTCTGTATTCATGTGATTTCCTCCTTACTGGCTTATTTTCAAGCCATCATGGTATCCCCTTGTGGGATTTCCTCCTCTGATATTTGTTGTTAATCACATTTTATCTACAGAACCAACTGAGTTGGTCGCCTGTCAGGTGACATTGCACCAAAATATTTTGTTAAAATACTGGTTGTCCGTATGCATCCAGTACTTCATTAATTTCAAACATGTCATAAATCTTATTCTGTAAGAAATATGCCACGATAATATCTGTTTTCGAACTTCTGGATAATGCGAAACCGGCACTTGCCAGTAAATCCTTGGCTTCATCCAGGGATAATTCCAAAGCGATTGTAAAAGCCAATACAGTTTTCTTATTTGGAACATAATTGACATCTTTTCGGATTTTTGAAAAATGTCGACGATCCACATATGCCTTTGTATATGCTTCTGAATCAGTCATACCACGCTCATCAATCATTCGGAGTAATCTCTGTGAAAATGTTTCCTCCAGCTGATTTATCAGATTATCAATATTTCTGTTTACTGACATCGTAGAAGACATACCTTTTTGGATTTTTGTCTTCTGCATTGTTGAAACATCAAATTCTTCCGGTAATGCATCTTCTGACAAACTGCTTTCTTTTACCGGCTCTTCCTGCAAAGCCTTTTCTTCAGCTCTCTTCTTCCGAAATTTTGTAATTTTATCAAAAATGGATCTCATTTCCTTATCCATTTTGATATCGTCCTTTACCGGTTCGTAGTACTTATCTATGTATTTTCCTACCTCATCAATTAACTTTTTATCTGCCATAACCGTACCGCCTTTTATAATTCTTAATCATCGTAATGATTGAATCCACCTAAAAATCCTGGATTGCTATGCCCCCGCTTATGCTCTTTTTCATCATAGTGGTTTATGGATCCAAATAATCCTGGTCTGCTATATCCTTTTTTACTCATAATGTCATTCTCCTGACTCTATTTGCCTCTTGTTTGATCTCAGAATAACACACTTTTCTCATTTGGAAGTCGCATAACAGGCGACATTCATTTATCGCATAATATAATCCTTAGTGCATCTGTATACAGCCATCTGCGTATGGATAATCTTTTATCATAAAATATAATAGATTCGCCGCTTTCTCTTCCAGGGATGGATACGCATCCTGTCCAAATACACTCTGGTAAACAGCGGCAATAATTCTTTCTACCTTACCTGCTTCTTTTTCTACACCAAATACATCTGTTTCAAAAAAATCCTTCATCTGACCAACCATCTGAATACACTCTTTATAAGTAATGCGATATACAGGAGTACTTCCCTCCGGCTTGCGTTTAATGTCCTCGTACTGCTCGTGAGGTTTCTTCTCCGTATCACAGAACACAAGCACAAGTTCATCTGCTCCATTTTGATATCGATCCTGATATCTCGCCGGGATATTACCATTTCCACCGGCATTTACCAATGAAATATCATATTGCTCGTTCCATACTTTTTAATTTTTTAATCGATTCAGATACTCATATTCCTCATTACCTTCACAGATAATACAAATTTTATGGTTATCAAAAAACCTAGGGAGCTTATTTGGCATCGGCATCATCCCCCTTTACACCGCTTTTAATGCTAAGCAAAGAGTTAATCAATTCTGGATCAGGTAAAGCGCCAAGTGCACCTTTCCTATATTTTTCCATAACATCTGTCGTATCTCGTACTCCCTGCTGTGCTGTAAAATCTGCAAGTGAATATACATACACACCTTCTTTATCCTTATGAACAAACCAAATCTGCTCCTTTCGGAAGATTCTCTTGCAATCCATAAGGTTAATATCATGTACTGTAAATATCATCTGTGCACTTGTATTTAATTCATTATTAAACATGGCAACAATCGCTCTGGTGAGCTTAAAATGAATACTGCTGTCCAGCTCATCCACGACTAAAATTCTGCCCTGTTCAAGTGCTTCGATTACATAGCTGGCAATAGCGGCAATCTTCTTTGTTCCTGTAGAATCAAACATCATACTTGGTACATGGACTCCTTTATATGTGGATACCAACCTAATTTGATCAATAATATTCTTCGGAATATCAAGCACTTTCTCATCTGGCTTTTCATCACCTTCACCAGTTTTCATCTGTATCTTATCCATATCCACATATTCAAAATTATCCATATATAAATCAGCATTTTTTATGAACTCAACAACCTTCTGATGTAACTGATTCTTATTCTTCATGAGTTCAATCGTGTGCTACATAGGTACGTTATTCATATTGATGATATCAATTTTTTCTGCAAATCCGACAAGAATCTGCTTCATCTCGTTGATATGTTCGAATTTACTTGTATCTACCACATAGCATAACAAATTATTCTTCGATACAACAGAAATCATATTCTGAACAGATTCATCAATACACTTGTATACTTCACTAACAGTATCTTTTTTCAACCAACAAGCTTCCTTTTCGTTGTTATACTGATCTTTAAATATCTCCGAAAATGACTCATATATATATTCTTCTTTTTCTGCATCATACTTAAAATCATAAGAAAACTTTCTTCCAGATGCCATAAATGTAACACCTAACTCGCATACATCACTTTCAGTAAATATATTTGGCATAAGTCCATTCTTCTTATTTAAAAGTACATTTCTTATTGCCCTAATGCACTTGATTAGACATGTTTTACCGACATTGTTTGGTCCATATATTCCTACCGTTTTAAGGACATTAAAATTATTCTCTTTGTGAACATTTGCTCCAAATTTTTTATTTCGCATATCTGCTTTCATTGAAAATGTAATATCATCCTCAAATGCATAACAGTTTTTGCTCTTATCTCTATAATCATGGCTCATTCCTCATCAATCTCATGCAGATATTCATTCAATTTTCCATCAAGCAATAGTCCCATATAATACCCATGTTTGAACTCTTTCAGATACTCACATCTCATATGACCATACTTTCCGATATTATAATTTGTTCCCCTAGGCAATTATAAATCTGGATAATAAATATCATCTTCACCTAACACATAAGTAATTCCATTCTCCACAATAACTTTTTCCAATTTTCCCATAACTTTCATCCACCTTCCTGTTATGATTTACCATTATGTTCTTCACTGTTTCATAACTTCCCCCTTATTTTCTTCTGTCAAAGATCTGATCCAGTACCTCCATAATAGCATCAATGCTGATCGGTTTTGCGATATGGGCATTCATTCCGGCTTCAAGAGCTTTCTTTTTATCTTCCTCAAACGCATTTGCCGTCATGGCAATGATCGGAATATTGGCTTTTTTATTGTTGTCAAGTGTGCGGATTTCTCTTGTTGCCATATAACCATCCATCTTCGGCATCTGAATATCCATCAGGATCGCATCATATCTGGATTCTTCTGCAGATCCCATTCTTTCCACGGCATCTGTTCCGTCTTCTACGGAATCCACAATAAGCCCTGCTTCCTCCATGATTGCAGCTGCGATCTCTCGGTTCAGTTCATTGTCCTCAACTAAAAGCACTCTTTTTCCGGCATGGTTATAATGTTTCTTTTCAACTGCTGCATCTTTTTCCGTCCCGACTTCCTGCTGCGTCAGTGCTGCTCTGAGTTCGGACATAAACAGCGGTTTGGATACAAACGCAGTAACTCCTGCTTCTTTTGCTTCCTCCGCAATATCCGCCCAGTCATACGCAGTAAGAATGATGATCGGTGTGTCATTTCCGATCACTTTTCGTATCCTTCTGACTGTTTCGATACCATTCATATCCGGCATTTGCCAGTCGATAATATATGCTTTGAATTCTTTTTTTATCTCGCAGGCTTCTTTTGCACGCAGTACAGCTTCTTTACCGGAAGTAGTCCAGTCTGCCAGCATTTCTATATCACGCAGCATCTTGCAGACACTCATACAGGTATTGGCATCGTCATCCACAACCAGTGCTCTGGCTCCCTGCAGTTCCGGAACCGATTTGTATTTTACCGTTTCGCCGGTAATCTTACATTCGATAGAAACAATAAACTCAGAACCTTTTCCGACTTCACTGTTTACCGTGATGGTTCCTCCCATCATATTGACAATGTTTTTGGAGATTGCCATTCCAAGACCGGTTCCCTGGATCCCGCTCTTTGTAACTGTCTGTTCTCTCGCAAATGCATCAAAGATATGCTCCTGAAATTCTTCTGACATCCCTATGCCATTGTCTTTCACACTGAACGAATAACTTGCATATCCTTCTTTGCTGCATGGATTTTCACTGACCCGGATATTGATCATACCGCCGACTGACGTAAATTTTACTGCATTTCCAACGATGTTGAGAAGCACCTGATTCAGCCGAAGCTTATCAATGACAACATCCTCATGTACCACATTCTGCGTGTCTATATATAACTCCTGCTGTTTTGCCGCAATACTACCCTGAATAATAACCCTCAGATCATGGAAGACATCCGGAAGATGCACTTTGACTTCTTCCAGTTTGACATTACCGCTCTCGATCCGGCTCATATCCAGCACATCATTGATCAGACTTAAGAGATGACGGCTCGATATACTTATTTTCTTCAGATACTCTATCACCAGATCTTTATTATCAATATGCGTTGTTGCCAGAGCTGTAAATCCGATCACAGCATTCATTGGCGTGCGGATATCGTGTGAAATACTGTTCAGGAAATTTGTCTTCGCTTTGTTGGCATGTTCTGCTGCTGCCAGTGCATTTCTCAGCTCTCTCTCCTGCTCCAGTTCTTTCTCTTTTTCTTTCGTGATATCCCGGTTTGCCAGCAACACTGCCCTGATATTCCCGTCACTGTCAAAACGCTGCGGTACGATCACGGAAAGAAGCCATGTGCCCTTTTCCATCTGGCTTGTATAAGTCAGTGACTGTTGTCCCTTCAGCCGCTGTGCCACGGTGTTCATGTCAATAAATTCCAGAAAACCTTCCCGATACTCAGATGTCAGCATCTCATTTATATGATTTTGCTGAATCTTTTTGGATAAGATCTGATCTCCGGAAGGCATAGAAGTATCCCCGGAAGTCTTTATCATCTCTACTTTATCCTTTTCCAGATCAAACAGGACGATAGATGCGTATGCTGTACCGAGTGCATTGATGATCCTCATACGTTTCTGACTCTGTTTCAGCGTAACCTTTTCCAGATTACTCTTGATCAGCAAAAACAGCAGATATACAAGAATTGCCACAGCCGTGTACAATCCACAGACAACCGTCCGTGCCATAAATATCTGTGATGCCGGAAAGAATATATAGATCGCATATTCTTTCATTTTATCTTTATGGCCGTACCAGATCTTATGATCTAGTTTTATGCGGATGATCCTGCTTTCATTTCCTTCCGGCCTGCTGTTGTAATATTTCCGCATTTCCTGCATGGTCTTTCCAAGCAGTGTTTCCTGATTGGTACTGACAACCGTATCATCGAGGCATACCATGATCACACCATGCATATTGACCAGAAAATCTGAAAAAACAGATTCCAGTGTCATATCATCCAGTGTATTGCTGTTTTTTTCTGCATAGGCGATCACCAGACCTTCGGCATCCTGACGCGGCACAACTGCAAGATCATACTCCTCACGGTTCACCGTAATGCGTTCTGTGTAGGTTGCTTCCGGATGTTCCAGAACTTCTTTTACATAACCTTTGCCGATAATTTCGTTCCACAGATTTTCCGAATCCAGATTCTGCTGTCCCTGAAGCACTACATTCAGATTTTTATCAGATACAAAGACACCGCTCAGTCTCTGTTCCGTAATGTATTCATCCAGATCCTGCTGTCCGTATTTATTAATTTTACTCAGATTTGTGCCCAGTTCCTTTGTTTTATCCAACAGCCGCACCAGACTTTTTACCCTGTCATTTGCCGTATAATTATCATAATCCTGCAGTTTATTTTTGGCAACTAAAGTTGTCTTATCCAGTGTCTCACTCAGCTCTCTTCGGTCTAATCCCGTAAAGATTCCCCATACGATCATCCCGACCAGAATCAACACGATCAAAAGGATTCCGGATATTCCCGGGCGTTTTTTACTTTTCATCGGAACCTCCTCTTATCACAACTTTCTCTGCATCAAGTCCATATTTTTCTGCAATACTGCCAATCGTACCATCTTCACTCATTTCTTTTATCAGCCCGTTTATCTTCTGGGTAAGCTCCTCATGCGTCCCCTTTTGAAATGCAATGCCTATTTTTGAAATATAAGGACTTTCATCCAATAATCGATATTTGCCCTTTCCATTTATAATAAGTTCATTCAGCAAAGCTTCATGTCCTGCAATCGCATCGACATATCCTTTGCGAAGTGCTGCAAACATATCTTCCGTTGTCGCAAAGCAGTTCACCTGCTTTACTTCCGGCAATGCAGAATCGATCGTATGAAAAAAGAGTTCAGCTGCTCTTGTCGTATCCTGTACTCCAACATTCTTCCCGAGAAGATCATCAAATGTCTGAATATCACTGTCAGAAGCAACTGCGATCACCTGACGGCTGTACAGATAAGGTCCCGCCCACTGATAATCGTTTTCCCGGTCATTCATAGAATAGCAGCTCCAGATACAGTCTATCGTACCGTCCGCAAGGCAGGTGTGTTTTTCACTCCACGTAATAAACTTAAAATCCGGTTCATACCCAAGTTCATGGAATACTTTCGATGCGATCTCAATGTCAACGCCGGTATAATTTCCGTCCATGTCAAGATAGGAATACGGCTCAAATTTATCAATGCCCACTGTTATCTTCTGCAGACTGCCATCCGACTCCTGCTCCTTCTGGTTACTGCATCCGCATACGATGCTTATCACAAAGACGAAAACTCCAAGTAAAATCAGCTTTTGCTGATGGCTGTGCAAAAATTTCCGATATTTTCGATTTCTGGCTGTTCTTTTTTCAAAATACATGTAGTTACTCCCTTTTATCTGCACGGTTATATGATTTTTCCTGTAAAACTGTAATATTCCTATTATATAATATCTCCCTGATACGGTCAATTTGAAATCCTCTGTTTTTCTGATAAAAGGAAAAGGAATATTTTTGTTAGTCTTGTCTAACTTCCTTTTTTAAAAAAACCGCATGAAAACGAATTTCGTATCACACGGTTTCAACAAATATTTTTGACATTACCCAATCACACTTACACCAAATGGCATAATTCTGGTATATCCCCTACATGCTCTGCAAGATAATCTGCTCCGTCCAATTCTCCCTGATCACCATATCCATACAGACATCCGGCAAACAGACTGCCACAGGATCTGGCACATTCCAGATCCTGTTTTCTGTCTCCGATCACCAGATAAGGGCCTGGATATTCCCGGATAATATCCTGCACAATCTCCGTTTTTGGACGAAATCCATAGGATTCGCAGTCATAAAATCGCTCGAACCATCGTTTCATACCAAATTCTTCCCAGTGTGCCTTTCGATATGCCGTTTTACAGTTACTCAGGACTACAAGATAATATCCCTGATTTTTCAGCGTCGTAAGCATCTTTTCTGCTCCCGGATACCACACGGCCTTATGTTTTCTGACCTGTTCGATCATCCGCTCGCCCACCATTTTGCTTGCCTGATCTTTATATTTCTGATCCAGTTCCGGCATAAAAGTGTCCCACATTTCTTTGCTGTTCAGTCCAAGCCATCCGGCAATCTTTGAAGATGCTATCTTTTGTTCTTCTGCGACTTTCTGTTCTGTCAGCCACTGATAAGTTTCTCGAAATGCCGGTTCATAAATTCCAAGTGTCTGGTGAATCGTCCCGTCATAATCAAATATGATCGTTTTTATCATCCTTTATTTCCTCATTCTTAAAGCTGTTTCATCAGATTGACCATCTCAATCGCAGACAATGCACAGTCATATCCTTTATTTCCTGCCTTGCTTCCGGCACGTGCAATAGCCTGCTCAATATTCTCAGTTGTGATTACTCCGAATAATACCGGAACTCCGGATGCAAGTCCAACCTGTGCGATTCCTTTGGCAGCTTCGCTGCACACCAGATCATAGTGTGATGTATCGCCGCGGATGACTGCTCCCACGCAGATCACTGCATCATACTTTCCGGACTGTGCCATCTTCTGTGCAGTCAGCGGAATTTCAAATGCTCCCGGTACCCATGCAGCAGTAATATTCTCTTCTTCGACTCCATGTCTTACCAGTCCGTCAACTGCACCTCCCAGTAATTTATTGACAATGATCTCATTAAATCTCGCCGCTACGATACCGACTTTCATTCCCTGCGGTGCTACTACTTTTCCTTCTACCAAATTGATCTGTCTCATGATTTTTCCTCCTGTTATTGTGAACTTAATATTTTTTTATAAATTGATGTGAGTGTCAAAAGTCCCCAACTATGATGCCTACGGATTGTTCCGTGCATCGCACTCCCACAATCCTCTCCGGTATTCGCATATCGTGGGATTATCATCCCACTTTTATGCTCATATCGGGGCGGGTCCCAAGGTCTTTCATCCACCTATGAGCAAGCTCATGTGGATTTAGACCTTTTGACCCTGGCATCATAAATTGATCGCTTTGAAAATATGTCCCATCTTTTCCTGTTTTGTTCTCATATATTTCAGGTCATATTTCTGCGGCGGAATCTCCAGCGGTACTCTTTCATTGATCTTCAGTCCGAACCCGCCAAGTCCGTAGACCTTATCCGGATTGTTCGTCAGTAATCTCAAAGATTTTACACCAAGGTCTGATAAAATCTGTGCCCCGATCCAATACTCGCGAAGATCCGGTGCAAACCCTAATTTTACATTTGCTTCCACAGTATCGTATCCCTGCTGCTGAAGTGCATATGCTTTTATCTTATTGATCAGACCGATGCCTCTGCCTTCCTGCCGCATATAAAGAATGATTCCTCTGCCTTCTGCTTCTACCTGACGCATCGCAGTCTGAAGCTGAAGACCGCAGTCACATCGAAGTGATCCAAATGCATCTCCGGTCAGGCACTCCGAATGTACACGGCAGAGCACATCTTCACCATCTCCGATCTCACCTTTTACCAGTGCAAGATGATGTTCTCCTGTAATATCATTGATATATCCATGAATTTTAAAATCACCGTACTGTGTCGGGAGATCTGCAACCGCCTCTTCTTTTACGTGTTTTTCATGTACTCTCATATAATCCTGCAGATCACGGATTGTGATAAAGGTCAGATTGTGTTCTTTTGCCATTTCCCACAGCTGCGGTGTGCGCATCATGGTACCGTCTTCTTTCATGATCTCACAGCACACACCGCATTCTTTCAGTCCGGCCATTCTCATAAGATCCGTCGTTGCCTCTGTGTGACCGTTTCTTACCAGAACACCGCCTTTTCTGGCAATAAGAGGAAATACATGTCCCGGTCTTCTGAAATCTTCCGGTTTTGCCTCCTCGTCCACACATTTTCGGATCGTATAAGAACGCTCTGCTGCCGAGATACCGGTCGTTGTGTCTGCATGATCCACTGCCACCGTAAATGCAGTTCCGTGATTATCGGTATTTTCAGCAACCATCGGCGGAAAATTCAATTTTGCCGCAATTTCCGCACTCATTGGTGTGCAAATCAGTCCTTTCGCATAAGTTGCCATAAAATTAATATTTTCCTGCGTTGCAAATTCTGCCGCACAGATCAAATCTCCTTCATTTTCTCTGTCCGGATCATCGGTAACCAAAATGACTTTTCCTTCCCTTAAATCTCTCAGTGCTTCTTCAATGGTATTGTACTGATTGTTTTGTGACATAATAAATATCCTCCTCTTAAAATCCGAATTTCTCCAGAAATTCCATCGTAATTCCGGATTCTTTTTTCTCTTCTTCGTTTTTCTGAATGCCAAGCAGCCTTTCTACATATTTTCCGATCACATCATTTTCCAGATTAACCGGATCACCCGGCACTTTTTCCAAGAGTGCAGTTTCTTCTCCCGTATGCGGAATGACCGAAACCTGAAAACCCGTTTCATCCACTTTCGCTACCGTCAGGCTGATCCCATCGATACAAATGGAACCTTTTTCTACGATCAGATGCAAAATCTGCGGTGATGTTCCGATCGATACCCAGATAGCATTTTCTTCCCGGATCATGGAACGGATCACACCGGTTCCGTCAATATGGCCGCTTACGATATGTCCTCCGAATCTGCCATCGGCAGCTATCGCACGCTCCAGATTTACTTTGCTTCCGGCCCTGCTGCTTCCAAGACTGCTCCTTCGGATTGTCTCTGCCATTACATCTGCGGTAAATCCATCCGACTGAAGCGATGTAACGGTCAGGCATATGCCATTTACGGCAATACTGTCACCAATCTTTGTGCCTTCCAGTACTTTTTTCGCTTTCACTGCCAGAACTCCGGATTCTCCTGTCAGCTGTATATAGCGGATTGTTCCTTTCTCTTCTACGATTCCTGTAAACATGACTCCTCCTGTTCTTTTCCACACACCTGACATGTGATTCGGATATCCTCACCGATCTGGCAGATATCGGTACATTTCAGCTTTACTGCTTCTGAAGGGAAACGGACACCGATGCCTTCCACCGGTGTTTTGCTGTTCATACCGCCAAATAATTTCGGTGCTATAAAAGCCTGTACTTCCTGCACAATTCCAGCTCGCAGAGCACTGTCATTTAAGGTGCCTCCGCCTTCCAGAAGAATACTGTCAATGCCTTCTTCCCCGAGATATTTCATCAGTTTTTTAAGATCCACCTGATTGTTTTCATCCGGACAGCAGATCGTCTCAACTCCCATTTCATGTAATCTTTTTCTTTTCGCTTCTGTATTTTCCGAATCTGCATAAGCCACAATTGTCCGGTACTTTCCTGCACTTTTTACGATCTGACCATCCAGCGGAATCCGAAGCCCGCTGTCACACAGGATCCTGATTGGACTTTTCCAGCCTTCCACCCTTACATTTAACATTGGATCGTCCGCAAGCACCGTTCCGATGCCCGCCATGATCCCCATATACCGATGACGCATATGCTGTACTTCCGCTCTTGCTGCTTCTCCGGTGATCCATTTCGATGCACCTGTTTTCGTCGCAATTTTCCCATCCAGTGTCATGGCATATTTCATCACCACATAAGGTGTCTTCGTTGTAATATAATGGAAAAATACTGGATTGAGCCGGTCACATTCTTCCCTCATAAAATCCTCAATGACTTCAATACCTGCTTCCTGCAGCATCTTTATACCTTTTCCTGACACTTTCGGATTCGGATCTCTGGAACCGATCACCACTCTCTTGATCTTCTGCTCAATGATCGCCTCTGTACATGGAGGAGTTTTGCCATAATGACAGCAAGGTTCCAGTGTGACATAAATGGTCGCACCTTCCGCAGATTCCGTAAGTGAAGCGATCGCATTACGTTCTGCATGAAGCTCTCCGCATTTTTTGTGATAGCCTTTTCCGATGATCCGCCCGTTTTTTACGATCACTGCCCCTACCATCGGATTCGGATTTGTCCAGCCCTCTCCTTGTTTCGCCAGTTGAATAGCCTGGAGCATATAATTCTGATCTGTCATTTATGTTCCTTCTTTCCAAATTTATTTCTTTTGCGGGATAGGATAGATTTCAAGTCGAACGCACGTGAGACTTGGTGCGTGATTCTGGTCAGCGAAAGCT
>OGQG01000031.1_pt1 | contig 120357 bp, 121 predicted proteins | sample 1553201 | NCBI WGS metagenome assembly OGQG01 (sample SAMEA2579925, study PRJEB22360) | human gut metagenome | biome: human gut; feature: human-associated habitat; material: faeces | place: Denmark | collected 2008/2010
TTATTTCTGCCCCGAAGAATCCGAATTTGAAATGGGAAAAGAACTATTCTACTAACTTAGCTTTGGAGTTCGGACTATTTAATCGTAGAATAGCCGGTACGTTGGAATATTACTACAAAAAAGGAGTTGATTTACTTGGAAGTAAACAAGTATCGTTGGTATCCGGGTTCTCGTCGGTTTCTGTAAACTGGGCATCTATGAAGAATACCGGTTGGGATCTGACATTTAATTATAGAGATTCTAAAGGTGATTGGGGCTGGGATATCGGCGTAAATGCTTCCGCTTATAAGAATGAGGTTTTAAAGCTGTCTAATACGGACGATTTCTTTATCGGCAAAGCCGGTGCTCGTTTTGAGGGTGAACATGTTACTCGTACAACGAAAGGACAACCTATATCTTCTTTCTTTGGCTATAATATAATTGGTTTCTATGAGTCTGCTGATGATGTTAAGAACTCACCACTGCCTTATGGTATAAGCAGTAAAGAAGAGTTGAAACCAGAGCAGATGGTTGGTAAGTTCAAGTTCGAGGATCGCAATGGCGATGGTAAAGTTAATGGTGAAGATCGTACGTTCATCGGTAGTCCTCATCCAGACTTGATCTTGAGTTTAAATGCTTCCGCTACATGGAAGAACTGGGATTTCACGATGTTTTGGTATTCTACGATTGGAAATGACATATTTAATAACACAAAGTACTTTACGGATTTCCCATTGTTTGGGGGAAACCGTTCTACTCGTATGAGAGATTTGTCGTGGAGGCCAGGTGCGGATAACTCAAAGGCGATATTACCAATCCTTGACTCAAAGGACTCTTGGAGTGGTGCAGTTCCTAGTTCATATTACGTAGAGGATGGCTCGTTCTTGAGATTGAAGAATGTGGTATTGGGCTATACCTTCCCGAAATCTTTGTTGCAAAAAGCCACTATCTCTAATTTACGTGTATATATACAAGCAGAGAACTTGTTGACGATTAGTGGATATAGCGGTTTGGATCCAGAGTTTACGAATGCTGATGTAGGCGAAGGCAATGGAGCAGATTTGAGACGTGGTATTGATATGGGTGGTTGGCCGACTACTTTGAGATTGTTGTTTGGGGTGAATTTCGCTTTCTGATAAAAAGTGAAACATATGAAAACTAGAATAAAATATAGAATTATGAAACAAAAATATATAGCTTTATTAGCTTGTGCATCTTTGTTGACTTTAGGGGCTTGTGGAGAAGACTTCCTATATAAAGCTCCGCAAGGTGCGATTGATAAAGAGGCGTTGACGAATGCTAATGGTGTGGACTTGCTGGTAACGAATGCTTACGCTAACTTGACGGAGAATGGTTGGGGAGCTTCCGTTTTCAACTGGACATTTGGTGGAATGTACGGTGGCGATGCTAACAAAGGATCTGACGGTAATGACCAGTCTATCTTGAATACGATGGAAATGTACAATATGCTTCCTTCCAATGGATACCTAAATGAGAAATGGGAATGGGTGTATAAAGGAGCGAAACGTGTGAATAATACATTGCAGATCATTCCGGCGGTTACAGATATGCCCGAGAACGTTAAAAATACTCGTGTTGGTGAGTTGAAATTTCTTCGTGCCTTATTTTATTTTGAAGGTATCAAGGTGTTTGGTCCTATGATTCCGTGGGTGGATGAGACAATTGAAGAAAACAATCCTTTGGTGCATAATGACAAGGACATTTATCAAAATGTGCTTACAGATATAGATGATGCGATCTCTAAACTCCCGGAAACCCAAGATATGGTGGGACGTGTAAATATCTGGGCGGCTAAGGCTTTGAAAGCGAAGATTTTAATGCAGAAAGGGGATATGGCTTCTGCTAAACCTATTTTGAAAGAGGTTATTGAGAGTGGTAAGACTTCTAATGGATTAGCCTATGGCCTAGAGAATGATATGAACGCAAATTTTGATTCTTTTAGAGATAATGGTAAAGAATCTATCTTTGCTATTCAATTCTCTGTGGATGCTAATGATAATGGTAATTCAGGGATGTCTTTGTGCTATCCTCATGGTGGCTCTGGTAATCCCGGAGGCTGTTGTGGATTTTATCAGCCGTCTAGTGAGTTGGCTAACTCTTTCAAGGTTGATGCGAATGGCCTGCCATTATTGGATAATTCGTATCGTGCGGGTAAGCCTGTTTCTTATCGTAACAGTAGTACAAATCCAGAGGATCCTATTGCTTTGAATAATGATGAGATTGCGGTGGATCCTCGTTTGGATTTCGCTATCGGACGTTTTGGTATTCCTTATAAGGATTGGGGTACCCCTAAGAATGGATGGGTACGTGATGCTGCAAACGGTGGTATTTATTTGCCGAAGAAACATGTATATTCAAAGGCGGAAGAAGATGCGGGCTTGGCCAGTGGAGGGTTCAGCGGAGGTTGGGCTCCGGGTTCTGCGATGAATTTGCAATATTTGAGCTTGCGTGATTGTATTTTGATGTATGCAGAGTGTTTGGCTAACGATGGTCAGTTGGCAGAAGCTATGTCTCAAGTGAACAAAATCCGTGTTCGTGCAGGTTTGGACGTGAATATTATCAAGAAAGATGGTAAACCAGCCGCTAATTATAAAATCGCTGAGTATCCCTCGTCTCACGCTGCTTTCTCTGATAAGAATACCTGTATCAAGGCTGTTCGTATGGAACGTAAGCTTGAGTTAGCGATGGAGGGACAACGTTGGTTTGACTTGCAACGTTGGGGTGGTGATTATATGGCTAAGACTCTTAAGGAATATGTAGACTTTGAGAAGGGTTATTTGGCTAAATTCTCTACGGCTTCTTATTTGCCAGCGGCTAAGGTAATGTTCCCTATTCCTGATCAGCAAATTTCGACCATGGGTAACGACGAGAGCGGTCAGCCGTACTTGGTACAGCCAGCTCCTTGGAAATAATTTTGCTTGGTTCAAAGAGCATAATGATTAGGTTATGTTCTTTGAAGGATGTTATTTTATGTTTAATATTTTAATTGTTAAGTTATGAGAAAAATATTATTGGTTATTTTTGCTTGTGCGTCAATGCAATTAGGGTTCGCTGAGGTAGAGAATGATAAGGATGTCATAATTGAAGACGTGACCGAGATGTCTGTGAATGCAGTTAATGTAGTGTATGAGGTTGACGGACCTACATCGTACGCCTTAAATGGCTCCACTTCAGGAGTGGGGAGTAGTTACAGTATAGCCCCTCTTCCTCCTGCTAATGCTACTTTCTCTTGGAAACTTCAAGGGGGTGGTAGAGGATACATCTATCCAAATCAGTATAACTGCGGTATTAATTTGTATGATGCCGGATCTTATCGTTTATCTTGTATAATAACGATTAATGGCGTTAAAACAGAATCTGCTACTTATATTACAGTGACACCGTGATGATTTTTTAGTGTCTGAATTTAAAGGGGGTGTGTCATTTTTGACACACCCCCTTTCTGTTGTTCAGCTCCAGTACTTCAAGAGGTACCCTGCGCACCCCGCTATAAGGAGGGTGTAGCCGGAGATACCCAGCCAGTCCGCCCCGGGGGGCGGTGGGGAGGAGGGGTGCCGTCGTGGCGGAAGAGCGGCAGCGAGGCGCCGATCGCCGCTAGCGTCACCTCCGTCTCCCGCATGAGGAGGGAGAGGAGGGCTAGCAGGAGAAGGAGCAGCGCCGGTAGCGTCTGTCGTTTCGGGAACAGGGGGATGCTGCGGGAAGATGACCCGGAGGAGCGCCGTGAGGCAACGGAGGATGAGTTCAAGGTATTTCATTTTAGTTGACAGTTGATGATAGGGGCGGCATCTGCCCGCCCTTTGGATTAACGATTGATAGTTGCGAGCTGATTTTTCGGCAAAGCTGGACGATCAGCTTACGATAGGCTTCCCGGTTGTCGCCGTTCACCTCGCTGATGTAGGGGCTGTAGGCGATCTCCTTGGCGAAGGCCGTAGGGTTGGCGCTCATGTCGGCCGCCCGGGGATAGGCCGAGCGAAGCAGGCGGCAGTAATCCATGAACGAGCACTTATCGTCCGGGTAGATCCGGAAACGTAGCGAGCGGGGCGACAGCTCCGTCCACCGGCCGGTCCACCATACGTTGGGCAACCCGTAGGCCGTGATGCCGAAAAAGTTATGATACTCCCGGCAGAGCGTACTCTCGCCCCAACCCGTCTCGATGGCCGCCTGTGCCAAGATCACCACCGGATCGATCCGGAACGCCCGCCCGGCCTCCCCGGCCAGCGGAGCGTATTCACGTATAAAAACAGAAATCTCCATACCACTTAATTTTCAATTTTCAATTCTCAATTTTCAATTCCCTAAATCTCGTCCGGGCTCTCGGAATCGCTCCCGCCACCTCCCGGGGTCACCTCCCCGTTCGAGTACTCGGTGTACTCGCGGAGCTTGGCCGTCAGCTTGAGCGAGGCGCTGGAGAGGTTGCCCGTGGCACGGGCACGGAGGCGTACGCCGGTGATATTGCCTTGCGTGGAGAAATCCTCCGGCGTGACGGCCCCCTTCGAGCGGATGCCCACGCTGAAGATGCCGAGGTCGTCTATCTTCACGTTCTTGCCGTCCATCAGCAGCTCCTTGATACAATTCACCATGTCCTTCAGCATGCCGTGGATGGCGCCGGTGGAGAAGGGGGTGTTGTGGGTGGACATGTGCTCGGCCAAGGCGGCGATGTCTACCGTCTCCTCGCATACGGCACGGGCATACCACTTGTTGAAGGTTGTCACGTTCTTCTCGTTCTTGTTTTGATACTTCTTGTAGCGGATCATAATGTGTTGTTTTTTAATGTTGATACAAAGATACGGCAGGGCGTGGGGGCTTTGTCGCTTTGGGTGACTTAGGGTGATTTCGGGTGAATTATTTCTCCGGAAAATGATGGATATATGCCGGAGATTCACTATCTTTAGGATATGGAAACAACATTCAAGATACGAGCGTACGGGCGGATGGAGCTGGCCGAGGTCTACCTGCCCGACCTGCATCCCCGCTCGGCCCACCGCAAGCTGCAACATTGGATAACGATCTATCCCGGCCTGCCCGGTCGCCTCCTCTCGCTGGGTTATCACGAGGGCGAGCGGGTCTATTCGCCCGCCATGGTGCGGGCCATCATCGAGTCGCTCGGCGAGCCGTGAGAGCCGGATGGTATCCGGGTGGAATAGGGGCGCTAAGTCAATGGAACGCAAGACGGATTCCATTGACTTAGCGACCGTATCTCATTGGTTTCCGAGCCGTGTCTCAATAAAAAGCGCATGGAAATTGTATACCCCAGTAAAATACAGTAGATTTGTATATTATAAAAAGGATGGAAAATGACTATATTTGATGAATATAAGACATATACAGGAGACTCTTCAATCTCTCCCTCCTTGCTTTGGGAGTATGACCTGTCACATTTTGACTGGTGGAAATCCCGGAAGATTGTGGTACAGCGTGTCATTGAAAGAGGATGGTTGAAGGATTTTTATGCCGCATTCAATTTATATGGAGGTATAGAGGGATTCCGGGAAATAATAAAAGAACTCCCAAGCTTATCTCCACGAGACATGAATTTTGTTTGTATTGTCTTTAATCTTGAAAAGGAGGAACTAAAATGTTACACACGGAAGTTGTCTCGGGAAAAACACTTGAACTCCTGAAAAAGCTGGAAGCGGAAAATGCGATGACCCGTTTTAATCTGGCGGGAGGAACTTCTTTAGCCCTGTATTTAGGACATAGGAGAAGTGTGGATTTAGATCTTTTCACTCCGAAACCGTTTGATGCGGCGGAATTGGAGAGATTTCTTATGGATAAATATGGATTCCGTACCGGCTTTATGGAGAGGAACACCTTGAAAGGTTCCATAGACGGAATAAAGATTGACTGCATTACCCACTCTTATGAGTATCTTGAAAAGCCATATATCGAGTACGGTATAAGATTGTACAGCATGCAGGATATTATTGCCATGAAGCTCTCTGCCATCGCCGACGATGGGTCACGGCTAAAGGATTTCATCGACATCGCTTTCCTCTCCACCCGTTTCCCTTTCAATTCCATGTTGGGAATGTATGAGCGTAAATTTCCGGGGGCAAATGTCATCAGGCCCTTCAAGGCCATTACTTATTTTGAGGATATAGATTTCGATGAGGATATCGTTATGCTGAATGGCAAATACGATTGGAGAGCAATTGAGAGGAGATTGGTTGATATGACTAGAAATCAAGATAAGGTCTTTGATTCGTTCCCATTTCCTCTGAAGGGAAAAAGGTCTTGATTTGTAATAGAAAGGATATCCATAACTCTTTTTGAGGAGCTTTATGAGCTTCGCTGAAACATAGCGGGGTGCGCAAGGGTGCGCATCTTTACGTGTTTTCCTAAAACTTTTCTGGTAAATGTAAATTTGTGTCACACTGCTGTGTGTGATACAAATTTATTTATTTCTAAAATGTTTTTCCAACCACTCTTTTTTGCGCACCCCTGCGCACCCCCTGCTTTAAAATGGAAGTTTAGGATTCGCTGTATTGTTTTGGTTATCAGTATGATTCTTTTCATCTTCCTTCTTCGTTCCCTTTTCTTCCGGGGTGCTCAAAAAATTGTCTTTTACCTGTTCCGGAGTGATCTCTACGACCTCAAATAGGCGTTTTCCACGTATTGTCGTGAGCTTAAAACCGTGTTTTTTCAGCACCTTGCTCAACGTAACTATATTGGAACGTGTCGGCGTGATACGTGTAAATACACTTAGTTTCGTCATAATATCGCTCGCCGTAAGATACTGTGGCGTGTCAAAACGCTCCGGTTTGCGGAAATAGGTGAAGAACAATTCCTCCTCGGGGCTTCGCTGGCGGAAGGTCTCGTTGTTCTCGTTGATCTTTCGGATGTCTTCGCCGGAGAACCAGTATTTCTCGCCCCGGCGGAAGAGGGCGAGGGCTTGGGCGTAGATGTCGGCGTGTCGCACGGGCGACTGGTAATCGATCCGTGTGGCCTCGAAGCAGAGGAAGCGGCGAGACTCGTTATCGTCCGGCAGCGATTGCAAGTCGTTCACCGTGGCGGCGAAGGAGGCGTGGCGTATCTGCGTCTCGGCATAGTGTCCGTACGGGCGGCGCAGGTAGATGACCCCTGTGGAGGTGAGCGCCTTGAGGCGGTTCAGATCGGCGTAGCTCTGGCCGGACATCTCGTCGATGACGATCAAGAGGCAGTCCACCATCATCTGCGGGAAACCCTTGCTATAGGGATTGACATTGCCCGTGAAAAGATAGTCCCGCAACTCGGGCGGCACGAGGTTCCGCAGCCACGAGGTCTTGCCCAGCCCCTGCCCGCCGGCCAGCAGCAAGATGGTATGGTTTTCCACGCCTAGCTCCATGGAGCCGGCCACCCCGGCGATAAGCCAGCGCTTGAGGCAACCCCGCCAGAAGGCGGGCCGGGTGGTGTCCACGGTATCGGCCAGCTGCCCGATCCAGTCCGTCACCCCGTCCCACGGGGCCAGCCCCTCGAAATACGAGCGGAAAGGGTGGAACGTCTCGCTGAAGTCCGACATCAGTATGGCCCGGATGTCGTTATGCGAGCAGTAGTGGCCGTCCTTCAGGAGACTCCGCCAGAGCGAGTTCACCCAGTAGTCGGTCACCGGCTTGAAGACCGGCTTTTGGCCGTTCCGCTTTTTCTTCGAGGCCACCTCCACGTACCCCCTCACGCCGTTCTTGCGGGTGAGGAAACGCTCGGATATATAGGCCTCCACGGCGACCACGTCCAGCGGGCCCCCGCCCTTTTTCCGGGAGGTGGCGGCGCTCGTCTCGGCGGCGTGCTCCTCCACGTGGCTGTAGGCGCTCTCGATGGCGGCGAGGCGCTCCTCCGCCGGCAAGTCGGCGAAGGCGGTAGCGGCGTAAGCCTCCATCTCGGCCCGCTTCACGCCCAGCCGGTTCGCCCGTGCGGCCATGACGAAGATGAAGTTATTGCGGTTGCCCTCAGCGTAGGCGCCTTTCCGCTCGGCGGTCCGGCGTGCCTTCTCCAGTGGCGAGGCCACCTTCCTTTCCTTCGCCCCGGGAGCCGTCTCGCTAACCTCCTCCTTCCAAGTAAGGGGTAGCGGGGCGAGGCCCTCCGGTAGCTCGCCGGTACCCTCCAGCCAAGGGCGGTAGGCAGGCGAGAGGTATAGGGCGGGATCGTCCGATACGAAGCAAAGCCGCCCGATGTCGCTGCCCGAGGTATCCAGCTCCACGCCGAGCCGGGCGGCGTACCAACGGCTCATGGCCTCGTAGACCCTCCGGTGATTACCCGGCGTGGCGGTCTCGTCCGTGGCGGCGTAGGCGATGAGTTTCGCCCCGTCGCCGCTGGGACTGCGGAAATACGCCACGGTGTAGGGCGCTTCCGTGGCGAGCGGGGTGATACGCTCCAACTCCCGTTCCCCTACGTGGTCGATGTCGAGTACCACCAATTGGTTATAGCGGGTGATGTGAGGGTCGAGGCGTTTCCCGGAGTAGGTGGCCTGTGGGGTGAAAGCGGGCAGTTTTTTCTTTAGTTTGGCGGCCAGTTCCTTATCGCCCGACGCTAGCGCCTCCCGCGTCTCGTCGATGAACTGCTTGTACGTTCCTCTTTGGATGTTTTCCAGTACGCCCGCTAGTGAGGCGTCTCCCTTGTATCGTCCGAAAAGGGCGAATAATGACGTGTTTATCATACTATATTTTTAAGTGATAAAAAAAGAGCCAGTGTCTCTGGCTTGATGCCGCTAAGGTAGGGAGGCGCTTTGGGACGCCTCCCAAGTTTTAACTTTTGTTGTGAAAAACGGGAAGCTTGTTATTCATGCGCTTTCCCGTATTCCTCCTGCGCCGTCGAGAGGATGCTCCGGAAGCTCCTTGGCTCCGGGCAGCCGTTGGGGTGTATCTCGAACACCTCGTCCAGCGCCCGTATCATGGCTTCCCGGTTCGTCTGCCCGTTCACCCGGAAACGTTGGTCATCGAGGATGGGCAGCGTCAGCCGCACGAAGTCTTTCACGGAGCCCGTGTAGATGATCTTCTCCCGTTTAACCAGATCCTCCTCCGGCTGGTAGTCTTTAAACAACTTATGCGCCCCTTTCGCGTCTTTTTTCAAGTCCACCCATGCCTTTTGGGCATTTTCCAGACTATCCAGCAGCTTTCTCACGCTTGTTTCCGCTTCCCGGAAACTGATTTTTTTTCATATATGATTAATTGTTAAAGTTAAAAACATCGCAAAGGTACATTATCCGCGTGATAATTCCTCGGAAGTTGTTGCTTTGCCGGATATATATGCTTATATTTGTAATTACTCATAAAAACAAAGATCGCTATGATAATAAAGAAGATTCCTTACGGACTGACGGATTTTGAGAGGATTAGGAAAGAGCCGTATTATTATGTGGATAAGACTCATTATATCGAGTGGTTGGAGGAATCTGCCAATTTCTTCTTCTTGATCCGCCCGAGGCGTTTCGGAAAATCTTTGTTTATCAACATGCTTAGATGGTATTATGATATCTATAGGCGGGATCGTTTCAAGGAAATCTTCGAGGGGCTGTATATCGGTTCGCATCCTACGGCGGAGCAAGGGAAATACCTTGTGCTCGATTTTAATTTCGCCGGCGTGAATCCGGACCCGGACCGGTTGCTGGCCTCGTTCAATGATAATTGCTCGATGCGTTTCGATCTTTTCGCCGGGCTTTACGGACATATGTTCAATCCCGGTTTCGCCAGTGAATTGAAAAGACTCAAGAACGCGGACGAGAAATTGAACTACCTGATCGGGCAGGCTACGTTGCTGGATCTTCCGATCTACCTGTTCATCGATGAGTATGATAATTTCACGAACGCCATACTCGCCAATGTGGGGAATGAGCATTACCGTAAATTGACACATGGCACGGGGTTCTTCCGCTATTTCTTTAATAAGCTGAAAGAAGGTGCCACGGGAAACGGACCGATCAAGCGTATGTTCATCACGGGAGTCTCTCCGGTCACCATGGATGACGTGACAAGTGGATTCAATATCGGTGCCAATATGAGCACCGATCCCCGGTTTAACGGGATTATCGGGTTTAGCGAGCGGGAGGTACGTGATATGTTGTCTTATTATAAAGACGTGGATATGCTGGCCGGAGAGGTAGATGAGGTGATCGGCGTGATGAAGCCATGGTACGATAATTACTGTTTCTCGAGAGATTCGCTCCACGAGCCGATGTATAACTCGGATATGGTGCTGTATTTCCTGAATCATTATCTTCCGTTGAAAAAAGTTCCGGAGAACATGATCGATAACAACATCCGTACGGATTATAATAAGCTCCGTCATTTGATTCGCTTGGACAAGAAAATGGGCATGAACGCCTCTATCATCCAAGACATCGTGACGAATGGCGAGACCGTAGGTACCATCAAGACGGCTTTCCCCGCCGAGGATCTGGCAAAACCGGATAATTTTAAGAGCCTGCTCTATTATTTCGGGCTGCTTACCATACGGGGTACTAAATGGGGGAGTACCCTATTGGCGATCCCTAACTTGACGGTTCGTGAGCAGTTGTACTCCTATTTGGTGGAGGCTTACCGGAGCGCCGATTTATTTTCCCTCGAGATGGATCGGCTGGGGATGCTCGTGGCTAGCATGGCCTACGAGGGAAACTGGAAACCTGTCTTTGAGTACTTCGCCTCTGAATTGAAGCGACAAAGCTCTATCCGTGAGTTTATCGAGGGTGAGGCGCACGTAAAGGGCTTTTTGTTGGCTTACTTGGGCTTGACCCGTACTTATATAATTCATCCGGAGTATGAGGCGAATAAGGGATATGCGGACTTCTACATGATGCCCGATTTGTTGCATCAACCGGAGATCGTCTATAGTTATATCGTAGAGGTGAAATATGCCCGTCGTGACGCCTCCACCCCGGAGATAGAATCGCTGAGGACTGAGGCTGCCGGGCAATTGAAACGTTATGCCGAAGATCCTAAAGTGAGAGAGACGAAGGGAAATACGAAACTTCGCCTGATAACACTGATATTTAAAGGCTGGGATTTGGTGGCTTGTGATTGAATGCCTATATTTGGCATGAAACTTTAAATCTGTATCTTATGAGAAAGCTTCTGGGGTTTTTATGCGTATGCGCGTTGGCTATCGCTACGGCTAGGGCACAAGATGCGGTGGATGACTATGTCTCTTCCGCCGCCGGCCAAGCCGTGATCTACCATGGGAAGGAGCAATTAAAATATCCCACCTCGATAAGAAATCACCCCTATTTGAAGAGCGAGAAATACGTACCCGGGGATCTTAGCTTCGAAGGCATTCTCTACAAGGACGTGAAAATGCGCTTAGACCTGTACAAGAATGAGTTATTACTGCTCTCTCCGGACAATCGCTATAATATCGTCTTGCCGAGCGATCGGGTAGACTACGCTGAGTTTCATGGGTACGATATCTTCTACAGGTATCCGGACGAGCGGTCGGGCAACCTGCCGGAAGGCTATTACCTACGGTTGTATGAAGGGAAGTGTACCGTACTGGGGAAATGGTCTTGTATATTATCTAAGACGATAAAAGATATGAAGCTCGATGAATCCTTCGATCAGTCCGTAAAATACTACATCCGGAAGGAGGGCGTTTACTATACCGTGAGGAGCAAGGGCTCCGTGTTGAAGGTCTTCAAGTCCAAGAAAAAGGAGTTAGCCCGGTATATCAAGCGGCGAAAGCTGGATTTCAAGCACGCTCCCGAGGAAGCCATCGTAGCCGTGGTGAGACAGTATGAACAGTTAAACGAGATCCCATGAGAAAGAGCCTATATATCGGTATGGTAATGTGCCTGCTGTCCGGCTGGACGGCGAGGGCGCAGCGGACGGTCGATCTGGATTTCCGGCAAGTAACCTTAAATGTCGTGTTCGACGCTATCGAGCGGCAGACCGGACAGCCCGTCTACCGGCAACCCTTGGAGACGGACTCCATGGTCGTTAGCGTACACAGTGAGAAGGAAGAGCCCTTGGTGGCGTTGCGGCGTGCGTTGGAGGGGACTCCCTTCCAAGTATCCTCGTATGGCGGCGCCTTCTTTGTATTGAGAGATAACACCTTGATGACCTCCCTGCCCGAGAACTTCTTCCTGCGGGAGAAGCGGAGAGAGGGCGATGGCGACGAGGAAGGCTCCGGTATCTCCCTGATGGCGGGCCGGAAGCAGCAGAAGGCTACCTCGGAGAACAAGGTCTACGAGATCGGCGACGCCTCGGGCAAGGCGGCGGACCGGGTCACGGTGACCGGTAATATCAGCGATTTCAAGACCGGCGAGCCGATGGTGGGCGTGGCCGTGTTCGTGAAGGACCCGATGATCGGGGCTACTACCGACGCTTACGGCTATTATACGCTGCGCCTCCCTCCCGGACGACACGAGCTGTACATACAAGGCATGGGCATGAAGGACACCCGGCGGCAGATCATGCTCCATTCCGACGGCAAGCTGGATATCGAGCTGGAGGAACAGGTCTACACCTTGAAGGAGGTCACGATCTCCTCCGAGAAGATCGCCAACGTGCGGAATACGACGATGGGCGTGGAACGCCTGAAGGTGAAGGATATAAAGAATATCCCGATGGCGTTCGGCGAGGTGGATATCATGAAGGTAGTCATGTCGCTCCCCGGCGTGAAGGCGGTGGGCGAGGCCTCTAGCGGCTTTAACGTGAGGGGCGGGGCGACGGACCAGAACTTGATTCTCTTCAACGACGGGACGGTCTATAACCCGACCCACCTGTTCGGCTTCTTCTCCGTCTTCAACCCCGACGTGGTGAAGGACATGGAGCTGTACAAGAGCAGCATCCCCGCTAAGTATGGCGGACGTATCTCCTCGGTACTCGACATCAACAGCCGGGAGGGTAACAAAAAGGAGTTCAAGGGATCGGCGAGCATCGGCTTGCTGACCAGCCGCCTTACCTTGGAGGGGCCTCTCTTCTCCGAGAAGACCTCCTTTATCGTGGGTGGACGTACCACTTACTCGGACTGGATCTTGAAGAAACTCCCCGAGAAGAGCGGCTATAAGGATGGCAACGCCGGTTTTTACGACCTGAACGCCACGATTAACCATAAGTTCGACGAGCGGAACAACCTCTATCTGAATGGCTACTACAGCCACGACCGTTTCCGCTTTAACGCGGATGAGCGGTATGCCTACGAGAATGCCAACGCCTCGGTGAAATGGAGGCATATCTTCTCGGATCGTTTCACGGGAGTCCTCACTGCCGGCTACGACCATTATGGCTACAATACCCGTAATACGGATAACCCGGTGAATGCTTATTCCCTCGCTTTCCGTATCGACCAGATGTACGGGAAGATGGACTTCACGCATTACCTGAGCGATAAGCATACGCTGGATTTCGGCGCCAGCTCGCTGTTTTACGACTTGGAGCCGGGGAAATACCTTCCCTATGGAGGGGAGTCGTTGGTGAAGGAGGACCGGATGGAGAAGGAGAAAGCGGTGGAGTCCGCTATCTATGTGGGCGATCGTTGGGATATCACCTCCCAACTCTCCTTGAACGTGGGGGTCCGTTATTCCATGTTTAACGTATTGGGGCCCCGTACCTATAATCTCTATGCCGACGACCAACTGCCTTCCTTGGCTACCGTGACGGGTACGGTGGATAAGACCGGGGCGTTCAAGACTTACCACGGGCCGGAGTTCCGGGTGTCCGCCCGTTATGCCTTTACCGAGGACTTCTCCGTGAAGGCCGGCTTTAATACGATGCGCCAGAATATCCATAAGCTATCCAATACGACGATCATGTCGCCCACGGATACGTGGAAGTTGAGCGACGCTAACATCAAGCCGCAGACGGGTATGCAAGTGGCCGCCGGGCTATACCGGAATTTCTTGAACAATACGATCGAGGTCTCCTTGGAGGGATATTACAAGACGATGAAGGATTACCTAGATTACCGGAACGGCGCCGAGCTGCTGATGAACCACCACATCGAGACGGACGTGCTGAGGACCGAGGGGCGTGCCTATGGCGTGGAGCTGATGGTGAAGAAAACGCAAGGGAAGTTGAACGGCTGGGTAAGCTATACCTACTCTCGCACGCAACTGCGGCAGAACGATCCGATGATCGTGAATCCCGTGAACAATGGGGATTGGTACGCCGCCGATTTCGATAAGCCGCACGACTTGAAGTTCGTGGGTAACTATAAGTTCACGCATCGTTTCAGCTTCTCGCTGAATTGCGACTATAGCACGGGACGGCCGATCACCTTGCCGGTCTCCAAATATCATTACGGGGGCGGGGAGTTTGTCTACTATTCGGACCGTAATCAATACCGTATCCCGGACTTTTTCCGGATGGACGCCTCGTTCAACATCGAGCCGAGCCACCACCTGACGTTGCTCACGCATAGCACGATCTCTTTCGGAGTCTATAACCTGACGGGGCGAAAGAACGCCTACTCGGTGTATTATATATCGGAGAACGGGAAATTAAAGGGATATAAGATGGCGATATTCGGGGTGCCTATCCCGTTTGTCTCTTATAATATTAAATTTTAGGGGGGAGTTGAGATGAGGAAAGAAGCGAAGATAAAAGATTCTATAAAAGGCTTTCATTGGTGGCTGGGGGCTTTGCTGTTGTTATTGTCCGCCTGTGTCACGGATTACGAGCCGAAGGGTTTGGAGCAGGTACGGGATTTGTTGGTCGTGGATGGTATCATCACGAATGGCGAGACTACGATAAAGCTCCGGAGAAGCGTGGGCCTGACCGACGATTTCACGGAGGATGAGTTCGTGAATAACGCCAAGGTGGTGGTGGAGCGTGAGGATGGAGCTGTTTTCACTTGCGCTAATTCTTCCGGGAAGGGAGAGTATAAGGTGGATATGGGAGAGCTGGACCCGGGTAGCCGGTACCGGCTACATATCTCGCTGGATGGGCTGGAGTATGAGTCGGACTATCTGGGACCGGAGATAACGCCTCCGATCGACTCTCTCTCCTTGCTGAAGAAGGGGCCGGGAGAGGAGGTCCGTCTCTGTGTGTCTACGCATAATGCCCCGGATCGATCCTCTTATTTCCGCTGGATGTATAAGGAGAATTGGGAGGTGAAGGCGGAGATCTTCATGGCTGCCGAGAAAATGGGTAATACGGTCGTAATATATGATTTACTTACATCGAATAATTGGTATTATTGCTGGGGGAAGGACAGCTCGAAGGTGATCTCCCTAGGCAGTTCCGATAGGCTGACGCAGAACGTGATCGCTAACAAAAGTATCGCCTCGTATCATCCCAGCGATCGCCGTTTCTCGATGTTGTATCATGCGGAGGTGGAACAATATGCGTTGCACCGGGAGGCTTACGACTACTATTTTAATTTGCAGAAGAACATAGAGGAGTCTGGTAGCTTGTTTGCCCCTATTCCTTCCGAGATGAAAGGGAATATCCGCTGCGTGACGGACCCGGAGGTTCCGGTGATCGGTTTCGTGGAAGTAGCGACAGTGACTCGCCTCAAGCGTTTCTTTCCGGAGATAGAGAAGGTATATGAGGCCGAGGTTACGGGCTGCGCAAGCACGATCGTACAGGGATCGGAATATGATAATAATCCGGATTACGGATATGTTTCCTATAATCCGATGAATGCGGCGAGTAATACGTATGCGCTGAAACGTTGTATGGATTGCGGCCGTTTTGGTTCGAAACAGAAGCCCTCTTGGTGGCCTACCAGTCATTTATAATTTAGTTGCTATGGAGAAGTCTATGATAAAACAATGTATCTTGTCGCTCCTCTGCCTCTTATGGGCGGGGCAAACGGTTCTCGCAGGGGAATTGCGAGAGCGGGTTTATCTGCAAACGGATAAGCAATTTTATCTGTCGGGCGAGCTTGTATGGATGAAATTCATTGCCACGGATTTGGACCAACGGTTGTCCGACGTGAGCAAGGTCGGGTATGTGGAGCTTCTGGATAGCGCCTCGGCGGTCGTGCAAGCCCGACTCGTGCTGGAGAAGGGGGTAGGGAATGGTTGCCTGCAATTGCCGTCTACCTTGCCGACCGGAAACTATCGGCTGGTGGCCTATACCCGTTATATGCGGAACGAGGGGGAGGAGGTCTTCTTTGAGAAGCCGCTGACGGTGGTGAACACCTTCGTGACGAATGAGGCCCTGCTGACGGATACTTTATTGCCCGCTTACTCTTTTACGAGGCGAGAGGGCCCGGTTTCCGTATCGCCGGACCGTATGACCTATGATACCCGTTCAGGGGGGGAGATCCGGATAAACGGCCTGCCCCCGGATCTACAGACCCTATCGGTCTCTATCGCCGGGATTGACTTGTATAAACCTTCCGCCCGGAGCGGTATCGTTGATTGGAAACAAAGCATGCCTACTACGGGATCATCGCCTGCCGATCGTAAATTCTTGGCGGAATACGAGGGGCCGATCCTGACGGGGAAAGTGATCGATCTGTCTACGGGCGAACCTTCGTCTAAGGAGGCGGTGAGGCCTTTATTGGGCTTTTCCGGGGGGGAGATCCGCCTTTTCGGGGGGCAACTGGGCGCTGCCGGGGAGGTGACTTTCTTTACGAAACACATATCCGGGACGCACGAGATCGTGACGGTGGCTTTATCCCCTTCCTCCTCTCGCTACCGGGTGGACATCGAATCTCCTTACGCTACGCATCCGGAGAAGGAACTTCCCGCCTTGAGATTGAATCCCGCTTGGCAAGATGAGTTGGTGAAGCGGAGCGTGGGGCTACAGGTGTTGCATGCTTACCGGTCTGATTCCTTGGTTCGGGAAAAAGCGGAGAAGCCTTGGTTCCAGTGGCAACCGGATTGGAGTTATCTTTTGGATGAGTACACCCGTTTCACGACGATGGAGGAAGTCGTGATCGAGTTTATCCCCGGCCTCCGCTTCCGTAAGATGGATGGGGTTCGCCGGTTGGCGGTCCTGACCGAGGAGCGGATCGGGTATACGATCGGTAACTCATTGGTTTTATTGGATGGTATCCCTATCACCGATCACGAGATCATTTTTAAGTACGATCCCCTAAAAATCCGGAAGATCGATGTGTATAAAGGTAAGTACGTATTCGGTGGGCAGATATTCGACGGTATCGCCTCCTTCTCCTCTTACGAGCATAATTACCCGGGTCTGGTAGTCGATAACTCCACCCAGTTCTTTGATTATGAGGGCACGCAAGCCCAGCGCATCTTCTATATGCCCGCTTACCGGACAGAGGCCGAGAAGCGATCTCCTGTTCCGGATTTCCGCCATACCTTACTTTGGCGACCCGATATCCGGACAAACGGCGAGTCCTCTATATCCATCCCCTTTACCACCTCTGACCTGACCGGTGATTTCACCATCACCATCGAGGGCCTGACCCAAACCGGCGAGGCCCTCTACGCGACGGAACAATTTCAGGTAAAATAGCGTGCGATATGGATTATTCTATTTATCTTTGTAACCTTACTATGGGAAATTAAATCGGATTGAAGATTATGGGAACATTGGAATTGAAATTATCATTGATACAACGGCTCAGTCTCATAAATGATGATGATTTGTTACATCGTATCAAGAGCTTGATTGATAGGATGGAGGAAAGGCAAGCCCTTCGTTTCTCGCCGGAAGTAAAGGTTGCCATAAAGCATGCGCGAGAAGATATCTCGGAGGGGCGTTTTATTGAAGATGAAGGACTGGATAGATATATGGAGCGATGGGTAAACGAAAGTTGATTTGGTCTCAATCAGCTTTGAATGATATGACCGAAATTTTTGACTATTATAATAAACGTAATAAGAGTAAAACGTACAGCACTAAATTATTAGGAGAGTTTAGGGCGATAATGCGTTTAATCCTTTCTTCTCCTCGTATGGGGATCAAGACAGAGGATGAGAATATCCGTTATGTGCTATCTGGTAACTATGCCTTATTTTATGAAATCAAGTCTTGTACAATAGAGGTCTTGATTGTTTGGGATTGCAGACAAAGTCCCGGGCGGTTGGAGATGTGCATCCGTCAACGTCGTTGATATGAAATAAAAACAATTCAAGATATCCTCATTCTCATCTTAAATCCGTACTTTTGGCGAAAAATCAGATTTAAAGATGAGAAGTTTCGCTAGTGACAACAATTCCGGCGTGCATCCCCGGGTAATGGATGCGATCATCAAGGCAAATGATAATCATGCGGTTGGATATGGTGATGATCCTTGGACAGAGGCCGCTACGAGTAAGATACAAGAAGTGTTCGGCAAGGATGCTTCTCCTTTTTTCGTGTTTAACGGGACGGGGGCGAACTCCGTGGCCCTGCAAGCCGTAACCCGTCCGTTTAATAGCATCCTGTGCGCCGAGACCGCCCATATCAACGTAGACGAATGTGGTGCTCCCGCACGGATGACCGGTTGCGCCATCGTCACGATCCCTACGACGGACGGTAAGCTGACACCGGAATTGATCCGTCCCCATCTGAAGAACTTCGGGGTTTGCCACCATTCGCAACCCAAGGCCGTTTATATCTCCCAAGTATCGGAATTAGGTACGATCTATACGATAGAGGAAGTGAAAGCGATCGCCGATCTCTTACATTCGTACGATATGTATCTGCATATGGACGGAGCACGCTTGGCGAACGCCTGCGCTTACCTGAATTGCACGATGCGCCAAGTGACCGTAGACGCAGGCGTGGATATCTTGAGCTTCGGAGGCACGAAAAACGGTATGATGATGGGAGAGGCCGTGGTCTCGTTCCGCCCGGAGATCACGGAGAACCTGCGATTTTACCGAAAGCAATCCGCTCAGCTAGCCTCGAAGCTACGTTATCTCTCCGCCCAGTTCATCCCTTATCTGGAAAATAACCTCTGGCTGGAGAACGCCATGAAAGCGAATATCAGTGCCGCCAAGCTAGCGGACGTGCTACGACAGTACCCGGAGATTCATTTTACGCAGAAGATCGAGTCCAACCAGCTCTTCTTCACGATCCCTGCCGAGGCGTTGAGAAAGTTGCAAGATAAATATTTCTTCTATATGTGGAACGAGGAGATCAACGAGGCCCGTCTCGTTACCTCTTGGGATACTTCCGGCGAGGATATCGCTGAGTTCGAGCAGTCATTGAAAGAGATATTCGGTTAAGGTATAGATATAAAATGAATATAAACATTAGATCGAATCCTATGAGGAAATGGTTTATTTGGGCGATCGTTATGATCGGATGTTTGCCCATAAATAAGGCATTGGCACAGCAAAGCGGCGATGCCGAGCGGAATACGTTGCGTATCATGAGCTATAATATCCGCAACGGAAGGGGCATGGATGAGGTGACGGACCTCGGGCGTATAGCGGACGCTATATGTAAGGTAGCCCCCGATGTCGTCGCCGTACAGGAGGTAGATAGCGTGACCGGAAGAAGCGGCGGGATCGACGTGCTCCGGACACTGGGAGAACGCACCCTGATGTTCCCTACCTACGCCCCGGCCATCGACTTTGATGGCGGTAAATACGGAGTAGGTATGCTGAGCAAGGAGAAGCCGGTGAGCTACCGCTATATCGCCCTTCCCGGACGGGAGGAGGAACGGGTCTTGCTATGGGTCGAGTTTGAGAGATATATCTTCTGCTGCACGCACCTTTCCTTGACGCCGGAAGACCGGATGCTTTCCTTGCCGATCCTTCGGCGGGAAGCCGCTTTCGCGCATAAGCCCCTGTTTATCGCCGGGGATTGGAACGCTACGGCGCATTCCCCCTTTATCACGGAAATCAGCAAGGATTTTCTACTGTTGAGCAATCCTAAACAGGCTACATTCCCGGCTTTCACGCCGGATAGCTGTTTGGACTATATAGCGGGTTATGTAAAGAATGGACAGCCCTTTACCCGTTTGTCCGCATGGGTTCCCGAAGAGGCGGTGGCATCGGATCATCGCCCGGTCGTAACGGAGGTTCGCTTGAAGGCCAGGCCGGAAGAGATCTTTTATGCGGCGCCCTATCTGCAAAATCCTACGGAGGGCGGCATAACGGTGATGTGGCAGACCCATGTCCCTACGTATAGTTGGGTAGAATACGGTACGGACACGCTGAACCTGAAAAAGGCTCGCACCATCGTGGACGGTCAAGTGATATGCAACGGCTTGCATAATAAAATTCGGCTGACGGACCTACGACCGGGGCAAACCTATTACTACCGGGTATGCTCGCAGGAAATCATGCTTTACCAAGCCTATAAGAAAGAGTTTGGCGAGACGGCGGTATCCCCGTTCTACACTTTCAAGGTCCCTTCCGCATCCCAAAAGGATTTCACGGCCTTGATCTTTAACGACCTGCATAAGCATATCCCGACCCTAGACGCCTTATACGGGCAAGTGCGTGATATCCCTTATGATTTCGTGGTATTTAACGGGGATTGTATAGACGATCCCGCCAATGAGAAAGAAGCTTTGTATCATTTGGCTTATTTATGCGGGAAGGTGGGCGCCAGTCATGTACCCGCTTTCTTCCTTAGAGGCAACCACGAGATACGCAACGCTTACTCGATCGGCCTGCGTGCCTTGTTTGACTATGTGGGCGATAAGACGTATGGGGCGTTCAACTGGGGAGATACCCGTTTCGTCATGCTGGATTGCGGCGAGGATAAACCGGATAGCACATGGGTGTATTATGGCCTGAACGATTTCACCGGTCTCCGGAAAGATCAAGTGAGTTTCCTCTCGAAAGAATTGAGCGGCAAGGAGTTTAAGCAAGCCTCGAAGCGGGTTTTATTGAACCATATCCCTATCTACGGAAACGGGGATGCCTATGAGCCTTGTCCGGAGCTTTGGGGAAGCCTGTTGGCGAAAGCCCCTTTCAACGTGAATATATCCGCCCATACGCATCAATACGCCTTCCACCCGAAAGGCTCGTTGGGAAACAACTTCCCGGTGATCGTAGGCGGGGGGTATAAGCTCGATTCGGCTACGGTGATGGTATTGCGGAAGAAAGGAGACGAGATGAGTGTACAAGTGTTGAACGCAAAAGGGGAGACCTTATTAGACTTGAAATTATAAGAGACAGGATGAATACGGATTTGATTTACGGGATCGATGACCGTCCGCCTTTGAAAGAGACGCTTTTTGCCGCCATCCAACATCTGCTGGCTATTTTCGTTGCGATCATAACACCTCCCTTGATTATCGCCGGGGCGCTGAAACTGGATCTGGAGACGACCGGTTTCTTGGTTTCCATGGCCCTATTCGCCTCCGGGGTATCCACATTCGTTCAATGTCGTAAATTAGGACCGGTCGGGGCGGGGCTGCTATGTATCCAAGGAACCAGCTTCTCGTTTATCGGCCCGATTATCACGGCTGGTTTGGCGGGAGGGCTTCCCCTTATTTTCGGCGTTTGTATCGTCGCCTCTCCGGTAGAGATGATCGTGAGCCGTACTTTTAAATATCTGCGCTCGGTGATTACTCCCTTGGTATCGGGTATCGTGGTGTTGCTCATCGGCTTGAGCTTGATCAAGGTAGGAGTGGTCGCTTGCGGCGGGGGGTATACGGCTATGGATAACGGTACGTTCGGTAGTTTGCGTAATATCGGAGTAGCTGTGTGCGTCTTGTTGAGTGTCTTGTTCTTCAATCGTTGTAAGAACAAGTACTTGCGGATGAGTTCCATCGTGCTAGGGTTGTGTATCGGTTATGCGATCGCTTTCGCCATGGGGATGGTGGATATGGAGGCTGTCTCCTCGCAAAACCTGAGAGGGTTTAATATCCCGGTTCCTTTCAAATATGGATTGGATTTTAATATCTCTTCATTCGTGGCGATCGCATTGATCTATCTGATCACGGCGATCGAGGCTACGGGGGATATTACGGCCAACTCGATGATATCGGGAAAATCGATCGAGGGAGAAGGCTACCTGAGGCGAGTCTCCGGCGGGGTGCTGGCGGATGGGGTGAACTCATTTATCTCCGGTGTTTTTAACTCTTTCCCGAACTCTATCTTCGCCCAGAATAACGGGATCATCCAGCTGACGGGAGTCGCCAGCCGGTACGTGGGGTATTATATCGCGGGTATGCTGATCCTGTTGGGATTATTCCCGGTTGTCGGCGTTATCTTCTCCTTGATGCCCGATCCGGTGCTGGGAGGAGCTACCCTGCTGATGTTCGGTACGGTGGCGGCAGCAGGTATCCGTATTATCGCCGCCCAAGATATCAACCGGAAGGCCACGTTGGTGTTGGCGGTTAGTTTGTCCTTGGGGTTGGGGGTGGAGCTGATGCCGGATATTCTAGGGGCCGCTCCTCAAGTGATCCGTGGCATTTTCTCCTCCGGCATAACGACGGGTGGCTTGACGGCCATTCTGGCGAATTTATTTATACGTGTAAAAGAAGATCAAACAGAATAACAAATTATGGAATTATTGAAGCAACGCATCTTGCAAGACGGCCGCTGTTATCCCGGCGGTATCCTTAAAGTGGATAGTTTTATCAACCATCAAATGGACCCGATGTTGATGTATAAGATCGCCGAGGAATTTATCCGTCGTTTTCAAGATCGTAAGATAAACAAGATCGTGACCATCGAGGCGAGCGGTATCGCCCCGGCCATTATGGTGGGTTATATCATGCAGTTGCCGGTGGTCTTCGTAAAGAAGAAGAAACCGAAGACGATGGAGAACATGCTCTCTACCGTGGTCCATTCCTTCACGAAGGATCGTGACTATACGGTATGTATCAGCAATAACTTCTTAACCCCGGAGGATCATATCCTGTTTATCGATGATTTCTTGGCTTACGGAAACGCCGCCATGGGAATGGTCGAGTTGGCGGAGCAATCGGGAGCCGTGATCGAGGGTATGGGTTTTATTATCGAGAAGGCGTTTCAAGATGGCGGGAACCTGCTGCGTGAAAAGGGCATACGTGTGGAGAGCCTCGCCATTATCGATAATCTGGATGATTGTAAGATAACGGTTCGTTAAAGGAAAAGATATGGATGAGAGAATAAAAGAAAAGTTGATTAACCGTGCGAAGACGAATCCTTATGTGAATTTTCTGGGGATCGACTTCACGGTTATCGAGGAAGGTCGTGTAGAGGCGCATATGCCCTTGCATGACGAGCAGAGACAATATAGCGGCGTGACGCATGGGGGTGTCTTGGCTGCTTTGGCGGATACGATCGCCGGTTTCGCCGCCTATACGATGACCCCGCTGGAGAAAGACGTGCTGACGGCAGAGTTGAAAATGTCTTTCTTACGGGCCGCTTGGGGTAATGAGCTGATCGCCAAGGGTACCGTGATCAAGGCGGGACGGAATATACATTTTTGTGAGTGCGAGATTTATTGCGACGATAAGTTGGTGAGCAAATCTTCCGGCACCTTTTGTGTGGTCCATCCCCAAGTATAGAAAAGATGTTACTTATTTATCAATATCATGAAGATTTCAAATGTAAAAAGAATCCTTTGCGGCTGCCTGTTGTTCGCCGCTACGTGGCCGGCATTCAGCCAGCCTGCCACGAATCCCCGCCTGATCATCCGTGCGGATGACATGGGGTCGTTCCGTTCCGCCAATATAGCGTGTATGGAAGGGTATAAGAATGGGGTGGAGACCTGTATAGAGGTTATGGTTGTCACCTCGTGGTTCCCCGAGGCCGCCCGACTGTTGAGGGAGAACCCGGGGATAGATGTCGGGCTTCACCTGACGCTGACCAGCGAATGGGATAACGTGAAATGGCGTCCGCTGACGCATTGTCCCAGCTTGACCGATAGCAATGGCTATTTTTTGCCGATGATGTCTCCGAATCCCGCCTACCCGGGTCTGGCCATTCTGGAGAATACATGGAGCTTGGCCGAGATCGAGCAGGAGGCCCGGGCCCAGATAGAGATGGCCTTGAAGAACATTCCCCAGATCAGCCATATCTCCGGTCATATGGGATCGACCGGTTTCGATCCGGAGGTGGTGAAGTTGATGCGCCGCTTGTCCGAGGAATATCATCTGCCGGTCGTGGATCGGGTAGAGGCGATGCAGGAATACGATTTCACCTATTCCGGGTATGATGGAGCCTCCAAGACTCCGGCCGAGAAGGAGGCCAGTTTCATCCGGATGTTGGATAAGCTGGAACCCGGTAAACGCTATATGTTCTTGGATCACCCGGCCTTGGATAACGAGGAGATGAAAACCGTCGGGCATATCGGCTACGAGAACGTGGCGATGGACCGTCAAGGCGTGACCGATCTTTTTACCAGTCCGAAGGTGAAGCAAGCCTTGAAGGATAAGAACATAGACCTGATCAGCTATAACGACCTGACCAAGGAACTCCCTCGTGCGGAAGCCTCGAAAACCTTGGATAAAGCGTTTGGCAATTACCTGCGGGCGGTGAAAAAGGCGGATCAAGACTTGCATAGTATCATGATCCTCCAGCATGGAAAGGTCGTAAAGGAGCAATGGCTGGGTGAGGGCGACCGCCATACGCCGCATGTCTTGAACTCCGTTAGCAAGACCTTTACGGCTACGGCTATCGGTTTCGCCGTCGCGGAGGGTAAATTGAAGGTCACGGACAAGGTGATCTCCTTCTTCCCCGACCAATTACCGGCCGAGGTAAGCCCTTGCTTGAAAGAGCTGGAGATACGTCACCTATTGACCATGTCCTCCGGCCATGATGTCGATCCCACCGCTTTAGTACGGCAGAAGGGGAACGAGAAGGCCGATTGGGCAAAGCTCTTCCTCTCGGCGCCGTTGGTACATAAACCGGGAACCTATTTCGTATACAACAGCCTCGGCACGTATATGCTTTCCGCTATCATCCAGAAGGTGACGGGGGAGAAGGTGATCAATTATCTCTATCCCCGTCTGTTCCGTCCGCTGGGTATCGTCGGCGCTACTTGGGAAGAGAGTCCCCAAGGCGTCAATTGCGGTGGTTGGGGTTTGTATCTCAAGACCGAGGATCTAGCGAAAATGGGTCAGTTTTTCCTGCAAAAGGGAAAATGGAACGATAAGCAATTGCTCCCCGAAAGCTGGATAGAGGAAGCCACCACCTCCAAGATAGCCTCTTTGCCCGCCGGTATGAGACCGGAGAACTTGAAGATGAAGCCGAAAGATAGCGACTGGTTACAAGGCTACGGTTACCAGATGTGGCGTTGCCGCCATAACGCCGTTCGTGCCGATGGAGCCAATGGACAATACATTATTATATTGCCCGAGCAAGATGCGGTAATCGCCATGACCGCGAATATCGGCGATATGCAGGCCGAGATCAACTTGATATGGAAATATATCTTGCCTGCCTTGAGATAGGAACTGTAGGCCCTACGTCCGGGAAACCAATAAGAGGCCCCGGACGTAAGCCTATGTGACTTGTTGGGCGTAAGCGAATGGTTTACGGTATGTAAGTCAATGGATTACGGGAAAAACTCAATGATTCCCACCCCGTAAACCATTGGGTTACAAAAAAAGAAAAGCCTTCCGGTCTATGACCAGAAGGCTTTTTTAGTTGCGGAGGCAAGACTCGAACTTACGACCTTTGGGTTATGAGCCCAACGAGCTACCACTGCTCCACTCCGCGATATAGTTGCTATCATTTCTTGATTGCGAGTGCAAAGGTAGGGATATTTTCTTACAAAACAAATTTATTGCAAGTTTTTTTTAATATACTTGGTAGATACGATCTTTTTTAAGTACTTTGCGCACAGTTTTAATCAAAATGTGCAATACAATGCCGATGACAGTTTCTAAAACACGTGACATGTTGGTGGATGTGGCCAGACAATTGTTTGCCCGCATGGGGGTTGATAACACAACGATGAACGATATTGCACAGGCATCTCGTAAGGGGAGACGTACGCTTTATACGTACTTTAAAAGCAAGAACGAGATCTATTTGGCGGTAGTGGAGTCGGAGCTGGACCAGCTTCATAAGATGCTGGTGGACGTGGCCAGCAAGGATCTGCCGGCGGACGAGAAGCTGCTGACGTTTATCTATAGCCGCTTGGACGCTGTAAAGGCGTTGGTGTTTCGGAACGGTACGTTGCGGGCTACCTTCTTCCGTGATATATGGCGGGTGGAGAAGGTACGCAAGAGCTTCGACCTTCGGGAAGTGGAGATCATAAAGGGAATATTGGACGATGGCGTGAAGGAGGGTATATTCAGCATGCCGGACACGGACATTACCGCCCTCGTGCTCCATCATGCCTTGAAAGGGCTGGAGGTGCCCTATATCCGGGGGATCATGGGTGATAATATCAGCCAGCGGATTAAACGTAGAGACAATGTGATGAATTTAATATTCAACGGAATAAAGATTAAGTAAATCAAAGACACTAAGGAATGTTTATTAATGCGACAGGGTTTTATGTGCCTGAAGAACGGGTAGATAACCAACATTTTCTTGAATTGAGCGGGTTGACAAGTGAGTGGATTGAGCAACGGACGGGAATTCATACCCGCTCGAAAGCGAAAGAGGGGGAGAATATCAATACCATGAGCCTTGAGGCCGTGAAGGACGCTCTTCCCAAATTGCCTTACGATATCACGGAGGTAGACTTGATCGTCTCCGCTTCGTATTCTCCTTATGATACGGTTGCGACGGCCGCGCATACGGTTCAACATGAGTATACTATCGCTGACGCGAAAGCTTTATATCTATCCTCGGCTTGTTCTTCTTTCTTGAACGCCTTGGAGGTTGTGGAGGGATATTTCGCCATGGGGAAGGCTTCCAAGGCTTTGGTGCTTTCCGCTGATAAGAACTCCGCTTATTATAATGAGACAGACCCGAAGGCGGGCCATTTATGGGGTGATGCCGCTGCCGCTTTCTTTATCTCCAAGGAGCGGATCGGTGAGGGCGACGCTGAGATCGTAGAGGTCTACACGCAAGGTCTCGGCCATTTGTCGAAAGCGATGGAGGCGGTTCACTTGCGTCCTCGTGACGGCGGTATCTTGATGCCGGAGGGGCGTGACGTATTTATCCAAGCTTGTACCTATATGCCTAAGAATGTCCTTCATTTGTTGGAGAAGAACGGTTATACGCTGGATAACCTTACTTATTTCATCGGCCATCAGGCGAATATGCGTATCATGGCGAATATCGCCAAGCAATTGAACTTGCCGGACGAGAAATTTTTGCACAATATCGAGGAGCTGGGAAATACGGGTTCCGTAAGCTCGGCCTTGGTATATGCCCAGAACGATAAGAATTTCAAGAAAGACGACTTGATCGCTATCACGGTATTCGGCGGTGGCTATTCAACGGGAGCTTGCTTGATTAAACATTGATATTAAAAAATTTGAGTAATATGAAACTATTAGAAGGTAAAGTGGCTGTCGTAACAGGTGCCGCTCGTGGTATTGGTAAGGCTATCGCCTTGAAGTTCGCCCAAGAGGGCGCTAACATCGCTTTCACGGATCTAGTGATCGATGAGAATGGCTTGGCTACACAGGCCGAGATCGAGGCCTTGGGCGTAAAGGCGAAAGGATACGCTTCTAACGCCGCTAACTTTGAGGAGACTCATAACGTGGTGGCCGAGATCGTAAAGGATTTCGGACGTATCGATATCTTGGTGAACAACGCCGGTATCACGAAAGACGGCTTGATGATGCGTATGAGCGAGGGACAATGGGACGCTGTGTTGAACGTGAACTTGAAGTCCGCTTTCAACTTTATCCATGCTTGTACCCCGGTCATGATGAAGCAACGTGCGGGTAGCATTATCAATATGTCTTCTGTCGTAGGTGTTCATGGCAACGCCGGACAAGCGAACTACTCCGCTTCCAAGGCCGGTATGATCGGCTTGGCTAAGTCTGTCGCTCAGGAGTTGGGTTCTCGTGGCATCCGTGCGAACGCTATCGCCCCGGGATTCATTATTACGGATATGACCGCTCAGTTGTCTGACGAGGTACGTGCCGAGTGGTGCAAGAAGATTCCTTTGCGCCGTGGCGGTACGGTGGAGGATGTGGCTAATATCGCTACCTTCTTGGCTTCGGATATGTCTTCTTATGTATCCGGACAGGTTATTCAGGTTGACGGCGGTATGAACATGTAATATGGAGGTTATTTACGAGGATAATCATATTATAGCGGTAGATAAGACCTGCCGTGAGATCGTGCAAGGCGACAAGACGGGCGATAAGCCTCTCTCGGAGATGCTGAAGGCATGGCTGAAGAAGAAGTATTGCAAGCCCGGTAACGTCTTTGTCGGTGTCACGCACCGTCTGGATCGTCCGGTGAGCGGGGTCGTGATTTTCGCCAAGACGAGCAAGGCCCTCTCTCGCTTGAACGAGATGTTTCGTGTCGGTGAGGTGCGCAAGACGTATTGGGCGATCGTCAAGAACCGTCCCCCGCAGGATGAGGGTGAGTTGGTGGATTGGCTGGTGCGGAACGAGAAGCAAAATAAGAGTTACGCTTACGATACCGAGCGGCCGAATGCCAAGAAAGCCATCCTGCGTTATAAATTGATCGCCCATTCGGATCATTATTATCTGTTGGAGATCGATTTGAAGACGGGGCGGCACCATCAGATCCGCTGTCAGTTGGCGAAGATGGGATGTCCGATCAAGGGAGATCTGAAATATGGTTTCGATCGTTCCAATAAGGATGGAGGCATTAGCTTGCACGCACGTAGTGCGGAGTTTATCCATCCGGTTTCAAAAGAGAACGTGCGAATTGTCGCTCCCGTACCGGACGATAATTTGTGGAAAGCGTTGTCGGTTGATCAATAAGATAATAGATGAAGATCTGGTATCTGTGAAATCCTTTCGGATGGAAAAAGCATTTCATTCGAAGGGATTTTTATTTTTAAGTGTAGACTTTCCCGGCTGGTTGTGGATTTATTCCCCAGTTGGATATGCCCTAATTTTAGTATAAATGTTAACATAAACGCTATACGGTTTGTTATTAAGTGAAGTAACGTTAATTATCGATGTCCTCGAGAAAAATGGAATGATTCTTTCTTTCTTAAATGACAAATGTGACATAAGTAATTTATATAGGTAGAATGAGCAAGAAAAGATTGGCAAAAGTACAGGTTATCTTGATAGCCCTTGTAGTAGCGATGACGGGTTGCCACCATAAGGAAGAGCAGCAATTGCCCATCGTGATCGTAGACAAACCCTCAAAAGAAGACGTGCAGATTTATGGTGAGTACGTGGGACGTATCCGTGCCGCCAGCTTTGTCGAGGTACATGCCCGTGTGGAGGGATTCCTAGAGAAAATGTTGTTTGAGGAAGGTAAACGGGTGAAGCAGAATGAGCCCCTGTTTATGATTAATCCCGATAAATATCGTGCTAGGGTAGAGAAGGCGAAAGCCCAACTGAAGAAAAGCCAAGCCCAAGCGGCCAAGGCCCGGCGTGATGTGGAACGCCTGAAACCGTTGTACGAGCAACACGCCGCCAGCCAGCTGGATTTGGATAACGCCACGGCCGCTCTGGAAGACGCCGAGGCGAATATCGCCATGAGCAAGGCGGATCTGGATCAAGCGGAGATGGAGTTGAGCTATACGGTAGTGACCTCGCCGCTGTCCGGGTATATCAGTGAGCGTTTCGTGGATGTGGGCGCTTTGGTGGGCCCGGGTGTCAATTCGAAATTGGCGGCTGTCGTGAAGAGCGACACGGTATTGGTCGATTTTAAGATGACCGCCTTGGATTACCTGCGTGCCGAGCGTCGTAACGTGAAGTTTGGCGAGCGGGATACGACCCGTTCGTGGCAGCCTACCGTGACGGTTACCTTAGCGGACGACTCTGAATACCCGGTAAAAGGTATCGTGGACTTCGCCGATCCGCTGGTGGACCCGAAGACCGGTACGTTTGGCGTTCGTGCGGAACTATCCAACCCGAACCAGAAATTATTGCCCGGACAGTTCACGAAAGTGAAGCTCCTGCTGGATGTCCGAGAGCGTTCGATCGTCGTTCCCCGGAAAGCGCTCTCGATTGAGAAAGGAGGTGCGTTCATCTATATCATCCGTAGGGACGATATCGCCGAGAAGCGTTTCGTGCAGACCGGCCCGGAGATCGGCAACAAGGTCGTGATCGAACGGGGCTTGGGCGAGAACGAGCGAGTGGTGGTAGAGGGTTATCATAAATTGGTGCCGGGCGTGAAGGTACATGCGGTAGAGGCCGGCGACGAGAAGGCTATCCAAGCGCTTAGAGAGGAGGAAGAACAATGAAACCGGGATTCTTTATAGACCGTCCTGTCTTTTCGACCGTCTTATCGATCCTGATCGTGATTGTCGGAATCATCGGACTGGCATTATTGCCTGTGGACCAGTATCCGCAGATTACGCCCCCCGTGGTGAAGATCAGCGCCACGTATCCGGGAGCGAGCGCCCTGACAGTGTCTCAAGCGGTCGCTACCCCAATCGAGCAGGAGCTGAACGGTACGCCCGGCATGATTTATATGCAAAGTAGTAGCTCGAACTCGGGTAGCTTGAATATTACGGTGACCTTCGATGTATCCGCCGACGCGGACTTGGCGGCTGTCGAGATCCAGAACCGTGTGAAACTGGCCGAGAGCCGTTTGCCCGCCGAGGTGATCCAGAATGGTATCACGATCGAGAAGCAGGCACCCAGCCAGTTGATGACCTTGAGCTTGATGTCCGACGATCCGAAGTTCGACGAGATCTATCTGAGTAACTTCGCCACGATCAACGTGTTGGACGTATTGCGCCGTATCCCGGGCGTAGGCCGTGTATCGAATATCGGTAGCCGTTATTACGGTATGCAGATCTGGGTATATCCGGATCGGTTGGCCAATATGGGATTGACGGTAAAGGACTTGCAGGATGCCTTGAAAGACCAGAACCGGGAATCGGCGGCGGGCGAGCTGGGTAAGCAACCTGTGCTGGACGTGGATGTCACCTTGCCTATCACGGCCCCGGGACGTTTGTCCACCGTGAAGGAGTTTGAGGATATCGTGGTGCGGGCGAACCCGGATGGCTCGATCGTCCGGATGAGCGACGTGGCCCGGGTATCGCTGGAGGCTTCCTCGTATTCTACGGAGAGTGGGATCAACGGGAAGAACGCCGCTATCTTGGGTATCTATATGTTGCCGGGAGCGAACGCTCTGGAGGTCGCCACGAAGGTGAAAGAGGCGATGAAGGATATCAGCAAGAACTTCCCGGAGGGCTTGGAGTATAATTTCCCGTTTGATATGACGGAGTATATCTCCCAGTCCGTGCATGAGGTGTATAAGACCTTGTTCGAGGCCCTCTTCTTGGTTGTTCTCGTGGTGTTCCTCTCGTTGCAGAATTGGCGTGCGGCCTTGATCCCGACGATCGCTGTCCCGATCTCCTTGATCGGAACGTTCGGTTTCATGTTGATCTTCGGCTTCTCGTTGAATATGCTAACCTTGCTGGGATTGATCTTGGCGATCGGTATCGTGGTGGACGACGCTATCGTGGTGGTGGAGAACGTGGAGCGTATCATGGCCGAGGAGCGTGTGACCGCCCGTGAGGCTACGCATAAGGCGATGCGGGAATTATCCGGCGCCTTGATCGCTACCTCCATGGTATTGGCCGCCGTGTTCGTGCCGGTGAGTTTCTTGGGAGGTATCACGGGGCAGTTGTACCGTCAGTTCTCCGTCACGATCGTGGTTTCCGTGTTGCTGTCCACGGTAGTGGCCTTGACGTTGAGTCCGGCGATGTGCGCCATCATCTTGCGTCCGTCTCATAAGAAGAAAGCGTTTATTTTCCGTAAGATCAATCTGTGGTTGGCGAAAGGAAATAAGAAATATACGAAGTTGTTGCGTATCTCCATCGCTAATCCCCGCCGTATCTTGGCAGGGTTCGGGATGGTACTGGTGGCTATCTTCGTCTTGAACCGGGTGTTGCCTACCAGCTTTATCCCGGAGGAGGATCAAGGATTCTTCACCGTAGAGCTGGAGATGCCCGAGGGTACTACCTTGGAGCGTACACGTGCCGTGACAGACCGTGCGATCGAGTTCCTCGACCATCATCCGGCCGTGGCCTACGTACAGAACGTAACCGGTAGCAGTCCCCGTGTCGGTACGAACCAAGGGCGTGCCACGCTGACGGTGATCCTGAAACCGTGGGAAGAGCGTAAATCCTCCGGTATGAAGGTAGAGGACGTGATGGCCGATGCCCGCCGGGAATTCTATTATTACCCCGAGGCTAAGTCGTACGTGAACCGTCCGCCGGTAATCCCGGGCTTGGGCGAGAGCGGTGGCTTGGAGATGCAGTTGGAGGCTAGGGGAGACGCTAGCTGGGATAATCTGGTAAGCGCCACGGATACCTTCCTGTATTACGCCTCGCAGGCGCCGGAGCTTCAAGGCGTATCTTCCGCCATGCAGAGCGAGATCCCGCAGTTGTATTTCGACGTGGATCGTGACCGGGCGAAGTTCCTCGGCATCCCTTTGTCCGATATCTTCTCGACCATGAAAGCTTATCTGGGCTCTGTGTACGTGAACGACTTCAATATGTTCAACCGTATTTACCGTGTATATATCCAAGCGGAGGCGCCTTACCGGGCTACCCGGGATAATCTGGACTTGTTCTTCGTGCGCAGCAAGGACGGGGCGATGGTTCCATTGACCGCCTTGGGTACGACCCAATATACGACCGGTCCGGGAACGATCAAGCGTTTCAATATGTTCACCACGGCCTCGATCAATGCCGTAGCCGCCCCGGGATATAGTACGGGCGAGGCGATGGCGGCGATGGAACGGATCGCTAGGGAGCATCTGCCCGATAATATCGGTCTGGAGTGGAGCGGTCTTTCCTATCAGGAGAAACAGGCCGGCGGGCAGACGGGATTTGTCTTGGCGTTGGTATTCTTGTTTGTCTTCTTGTTCTTGGCGGCCCAGTATGAGAGCTGGATCGTGCCGATCGCCGTATTGCTTTCCTTGCCGGTCGCCACGCTGGGTGCCTACTTGGGCATCTGGACGACGGGGTTGGAGAACGATATCTATTTCCAGATCGGTCTGGTAACCTTGATCGGTTTGGCGGCGAAGAACGCTATCTTGATCGTCGAGTTCGCCAAGGTGCAGGTAGATAACGGGGTAGATGTGGTGAAAGCCGCTATCCATGCCGCCCAGATGCGTTTCCGCCCGATCTTGATGACCTCGTTGGCTTTCGTGTTGGGTATGCTTCCGATGGTGTTGGCCAGCGGGCCGGGCTCGGCTTCCCGCCATAGTATCGGTACGGGCGTGTTCTTCGGTATGTTGGTGGCGATTACGGTAGGTATCGTGTTGGTTCCCTTCTTCTTTGTCTTGATCTATAAGATAAAGGGAAAGATGCGGATGGAACGTATCGCTCAAAAGAAAGAAGTGGTAACCGTGGTGTGTGTCGTTTCTATGCTGGCGTTCTCTTCCTGCAAGATCGGAAAGCGGTACGCACGTCCGGAGTTGAACCTGCCGGACCGGATCGAGGCTTATACGGATACGACCGATACGGCGTCCGTGGAGAATATCCCTTGGGAGAGCCTTTACGCCGATGAGACCTTGAAAGATTTGATCAAAAAGGCTCTGGATAATAATAAGGATATGAAGATCGCCGCCGCCAAGGTGAAGGAGATGATCGCCGCCAAACGGATCTCTTTCGCGAATATGCTGCCGGAGGTGGGTGCGAATATCTATGCGCAAAAGGAACGCTTGAACTATGGAGGGGATGATCCGAAGCCCGATCCGGAGTTTGGGGCGAAGTTGACTTTGTCTTGGGAATTGGATTTATGGGGTAACCTCCGCTGGGCGAACGAGGCTACCATCGCTTCCTATATGCAGACCGTGGAGGGGCAGCGTGCCTTGCGATTGACCATCATCGCCGAGGTAGCCGCCAATTATTATCAACTTTGCGCCTTGGACCAAGAGTTGTCGATCGTACAACAAACCTTGGACGCACGTCGTGAGGGTGTCCGCTTGGCGAAGCTTCGCTATGAGGGCGGACTTACTTCCGAGACGGCTTACAACCAAGCCCAAGTGGAGTTGGCCCGTACCGAGACCTTGATCCCCTCGCTGGAGCGTCAGATCAAGATCAAGGAAAGCGACCTCAGCATGCTGTTGGGCGAATATACGGATGATATCCCCCGTGGCCTCTCCTTGAGCGACCAGCACCTGCCGGATGCCTTACCGATCGGCTTACCGTCTTCTTTGCTGGAGCGCCGGCCGGATATGCGTCAAGCGGAGTTTAAGCTTCGGGCGGCGAACGCTCAGGTGGGTGTGGCGCAAACGGACTTATTCCCGAAGATCCGTTTGACAAGTAATTACGGTTTCGAGAGCGATGAGTTAAGTAGTATCTTGAAGAGTCCGGCAGGTTTTATTGCCGGAAGCCTGTTGCAGCCGATCTTCGCCATGGGGAAGAACAAGGCGAAAGTGAAAGCGGCGAAGGCTCGTTACGAGCAAGAGGTCTATAGTTACGAGAAGAGCGTATTAGGCGCTTTCAAGGAGGTGAACAACGCTATCGTGACCGTCCGCAAGGTGAAGGAGATCCGTGCTTCCCGCATGAATCTGGAAGCCTCCGCCAGTAAATATCTGGAACTCGCCCAATTGCAATACATCAACGGTGTCATCAGCTACATGGACGTATTGGATGCCCAGCGTGGTTTGCTGGACGCCCAGATCGGTTTGAACAATGCCGTGCTGGATGAGTTGCTGTCGGTGGTATACCTGTATAAGGCTTTAGGGGGAGGGTTTTGATAGCGCATCCTCCTCATAGAGGAAACTATCTCAATGGAATATGCCCCGTAAATCAATGGAATCTATTTCGTATTCCACTGATTTACGGGGCATATTTTACTTGTTTTATAATTATGTATCAAGTAAAATATCAACCTCTTGCCTTAATAAAGGCAGATGGTTGACAACGATACTCCAAAGAATATCAACAGATAGACTGTCATAACCATGTATAATGTAGTTTCGGGCATCTACTATCTTTCGGGAATTGGTGATCGCTATTGTCGGAGACGTTTTTAATATCCGGTTCATGGCCTCTCCGATAATCTCGATATTTCTTTCTATTGCCCGTCTAAGACGTAAGTCTTTGCAGAAGTTTTCAAATAGCTTGGGCTGATCATCGAAAAAACTTTCGATCTCGTCAATCGCCGTAGCTATATCTTGTAAATGCTTTTTGATGAAGTTATCCATAGATTAACATCTTTGTGGTATCAATATTTTCCTTGAGATAAGGATTATGGATCGCTTGTTCTTCCAGCAAGTCTACTTCTCTTTCGAAAAGACTCTCCAAGGCATATTTCAAGTCAAAGAAATTAGAGAAGTAATCATCTACGTTGGTCTTGTCAAAATCGACTACCAGATCTATGTCGCTTTGCTCATTAAAGCGATTGGTAAGGACAGAGCCGAAAGCAAATAGCTTTTTTACTTTATGTCGTTTACATAAAGCGATGATCGCTGGAAGATAATTGCCGGGAAAGTTCATGCCTATATATCCTTTTATTAATCTGTTCAACGCTCCAAATATAATGAAAAATCTCATTACTCTACCTATTAAGAGCAAATTCTATCAAGATATGGGTCTGGATATGTTTTGGGTGCGGTTTCTCTTTCCCGTGGTATGCGCCGTTTATTTCGTCTTACCATCGTTGAGAGTCCGTAACTTATTCCTGCTTTGTTATTGCTGACAAGTACGGTTATCACTTACTTGGCTGCTCGTGGAATCGGGCATTTTCCGGATCACTGGAAAAAACGTGCTTGCTTGGTGATGAGCTTGATTCTACGGAGCCATCTTGCGATACGGTTTATGCAGACCGTAAAGAAAGAGTTGAACTTGGCGATGATGGATACCTACTCGCCAACCTCGTGGACGAGATTTTCGACCTCACGGTCTTCAATAACGACGAGATCGCCTTCACGTGGCGGATAAATACCCCCGAACTTGTCGAGGCCTATCAAGAAGGACACCTCAAAGGCAAGCTAAAGGAGATCGCTGCGGGTATGCATGAGGAGGATAACCCGGTGATCATGGTGGCGAAGTATAAGCGATAATGAGAAAATTCTCATTATCTTTGCGCTCATATAATAATCAGAGATAGAAAATGCCATTAAATTTACAAAAGAACTTACCGGCTATCGAGCTGCTGAAGAAGGAACATATCTTCGTGATGGATTCCTTGCGTGCGTCGGAGCAGGATATCCGCCCCCTTCGGGTAGTCGTATTGAATTTGATGCCCCTTAAGATAACGACCGAGACGGACTTGGTTCGCCTCCTCAGTAATACACCCCTGCAAGTGGAACTTGATTTCATGAAGATCAAGGGACATACGCCGAAGAATACGCCCATCGAGCATATGCAGGAATTTTATAAGGATTTCGATGAGATGGCGGATGATTTCTACGACGGGATGATCGTGACGGGCGCTCCCGTGGAGCAGATGCCTTTCGAGGAAGTTAGTTATTGGGAGGAGATCACGCAGATATTCGATTGGGCCCGTACGCATGTTACCTCCACGCTCTATATCTGCTGGGCGGCGCAAGCGGGGCTATACCATTTCTATGGGGTGCCTAAATATGATTTGCCGGCCAAGATGTTCGGTGTCTTCCGTCATTCGCTCCGGGAACCGTTTGTTCCGATCTTCCGGGGGTTCGATGACGAGTTCTTCGTGCCTCATAGCCGTCATACCGAGATTCGCCGGGAGGATATCATGAAGGTGCCCGAGCTCACCTTATTGTCCGAGAGCGAGGAATCCGGCGTCTATATGGCGATGGCTCGTGGCGGACGGGAATTCTTCATCACCGGCCATTCCGAGTATTCGCCCTATACGCTGAATGATGAGTATATGCGTGATTTGGGGAAGGGATTGCCCATCAACAAGCCTCGTAATTATTACCGGAACAACGATCCGGCGCAAGGCCCGGTGGTACGTTGGCGGGGGCACGCGAACCTGCTGTTCACTAATTGGCTGAACTATTACGTATACCAAGAGACCCCGTTCCGCCGGGAAGATATCAAAAAACTAGGAAGCTTGTAAATGAGAAAAGAACCCCGTTCGATAGAACTGTTATCTCCCGCTAAGGATCTGATTTGCGGCAGGGAGGCGATTAACCATGGTGCCGATGCCGTGTATATCGGTGCCCCGAAGTTTGGAGCCCGTGCCGCCGCTGGTAATACGCTGGACGATATACGGCAGCTTTGCGATTACGCCCATCTCTATTCGGCTCGTATTTACGTGGCCTTGAACACTATCTTGAAAGAAGAGGAGCTGGCAGAGGCCGAGCAAATGATCTGGCAACTTTACGAGGCCGGGGCGGATGCCTTGATCGTTCAAGACATGGGTATCACCCAGTTGAACCTTCCGCCTATCCCCTTGCACGCCAGTACGCAAACGGATAACCGTACGCCGGAGAAGGTGAGATTCCTGCAAGAGGTAGGTTTCACGCAAGTCGTATTGGCGAGGGAGCTATCGCTGAACCAGATACGGGAGATCGCCGAGCGAACGACCGTGCCTCTGGAGGTCTTCGTACACGGGGCGCTGTGCGTAAGCTATAGCGGCCAGTGTTACCTGAGTGCCGCCTTGAGCGGACGAAGCGCCAACCGGGGGGAATGCGCCCAGTATTGCCGCCTGCCTTATAGCTTGATTGACGCGGACGGGAAGGAGATCGTATCGGGTAAGCATCTCTTATCCTTGAAGGACATGAACCGGGGCGAATACTTGGAGGAGTTGTTGGATGCCGGTGTCTCTTCCTTGAAGATCGAGGGTCGTTTGAAGGATGTATCTTACGTGAAAAACGTAACGGCTTGGTACCGGAAGAAACTGGACGCTATCTTGGCCCGTCGGCCGGAATACCGTCGTGCCTCGGCCGGGCATAGCACTTACACGTTCGAACCTGTGGCGGAGAAAAGCTTCAACCGGGGTTTCACGCCTTTCTTATGGAAGGAGCGCACGAAGGATATCACCAGCTTTGATACGCCTAAGTCCTTGGGGGAGCCGGTGGGTACGGTGAAGGAACTGAAAGGAAACTCTTTCACGATCGCCGGACTGAAACAATTGAATAATGGCGACGGGCTTACCTTCTTCAATGAGAAAGGGGAGTTGGAGGGCTTCCGGGTAAACCGTGTGGAGGCAAACCGGATCTTTACGCTGGATCGCCCGGCGATCCGTCCGAAGATGCCTTTGTACCGGAATTTCGATCAAGAGTTTGATAAACTGCTATCCAAGCCATCCGCCGAGCGGAAGCTCTCTGTCCGGATGGAATTTCAAGATAATGCCTTTGGCTTCACGTTAAGTATGACAGACGAGACAGGAGCCCGTATCATGCTTACCCAGCCGTTCGAGAAAGAACCGGCCCGGCGGGATCAGGCGGAGAATATCCGTACCCAGCTCTCTAAGTTGGGAAATACGCCTTTTGAGGCGGCGGAGGTCACCGTGGCGATGTCCGATAACTGGTTTGTCCCTTCTTCTTTATTGGCCGAGATGCGTAGGCAAGGGGTGGAGAGGCTTATCTCTACCCGGCGGATTCGTTACCGCAGGGAAGAGGCTCGTCCGGTAAAGCCGTGTGTAGGCGAGACTTTGGAAATCCCTTTCCCAGAGAAGCGTCTGACTTATTTAGGGAATGTCTCCAATAGCAAGGCTGGTGCCTTTTATAAGGCGCATGGCGTGACTGCCGTGGAAGACGCTTTCGAGTTGTCTCCCCGGAAGGATGTTCCTTTGATGTTCACGAAACATTGCCTGCGGTACAGTATGGGATGGTGCCCTACTTACCAGAAGCAGAAGTCTCCCTATAAGGAGCCTTACTTGCTGTGCTATAAGGAAACGCTCTTGCGTTTGCGCTTCGACTGCAAGAATTGCCAGATGTTGATCTATGCGGAGGAATAACCGGCTTTGTAACTACTTAATCCGATAAATAAAACAGGTATGAAACGACAAATTTTCTCGCTGTTCCTGCTCTTGCTCACGTTGGTAGCTTGTGGGGATAAGCCTTTGGACCCGAATAAACCCGTATATGTGAAAATCAAGACGACGATGGGAGACGTCACCGTCCTGCTATACGACGATACGCCTCTTCACCGGGATAACTTCATCAAGCTTTGCCAGTCGAACGAGTATGAGGGTATGCTTTTCCACCGTGTTATCAAGGAGTTTGTCGTGCAAGGTGGTGATCCGGAGAGTAAGGCGCATGAGCCGGGTGCCTTGTATGGGGATGGCGATGGTGGTTATACCGTTCCCGCCGAGATATTACCCAATCATTTTAATAAGAAAGGCGCTTTGATCGACGCGAAAGAGATCGATGCCGTGAATCCGGAACGTGCCTCCGCCGGTACGCAGTTCTGTTTTGTGCAAGGGAAAGTCTTGGACGACAAGGAGCTTGCGGAGAAAGAGGCTCGTATCAATGAGATCCGCCGCAACTGGTTGTACTATAAATTCCGGGATGAGCTGAAAAAGCAAGATCCTTCCTTGGCCGCCGATTCCTTGGAGAATGAGTTACATGCCCGTGCGTCCATCTTGGTAGAAGATACGTTGGCGGTATTAGGCCCGGTAGTGATCCCGGCCGAACGGCGTGAGATTTATAAGACGATCGGTGGCGTTCCGCATCTGGATGGCTCGGTAACGATCTTTGGCGAGGTAGTGGAAGGCTTCGATATCGTAGAGAAGATCTCCGTGGTAAAGACGGATAAGAACGATCGTCCTTTACACGACGTGATGATTAAATCGACGAAGGTTTTCCAGAAATAATAACAATGCCCATTGTAAGCTCCTTATAATGGGCATCGTAAGGTCTTTACAATGGGCATCGTAAACACTTTAGAATGGGCATTGTTAAAACCATCGGATAGCTCTTGTTATACGAGGCTGATCGCTAGCTTGTTATACTAAAAGTTTCATCGATCATATTTGGCTCTCGAGCCATTCCAGATACTTCTTTACTCCCTCCGTATCTTCCGCCTCGGGGCTCCAAGGCGCTAGGTTCTCCGGTGCTAGCGGTGCGAACGGCCCTTGCTTTATCTCATAAATAACCGATCCGGATTCCAGTACCAGAAGCCCGTGCCATGTTCCGGCCTTGATCTCCGCTCCATAAGCGCCTTCCTTTGGATTCAGTATCGTTTTCTCCGTGATATTCCCTTCCTCGTCAAACAAGAATACCGCTACCTTCCCACGTAGCAACAAGAAGATCTCGTCTTTCGCCGGATTTAAATGCCGGTGCGGACGCAAATACGTACCGGGCTCCATGGCATTCAGTAACCGATTGATCGGATCATCCAATCTCTCATGGAAATTATAGTTCATTCGCAGGCGGGGAGACTGCAAGGCTTTGGCCTGGGTCTCGTCGAGTAATTGTTCGTTGATTATCTTCATCTCTGTATCTTATTGTATTTCTGAGCCACGAATATACGAAATATTTATTGGTCAATGCTTGATATTCCTTATCTTTGCGCCTTGATGATACATATTCTTGAGTCTGAAAATTAAATATTTATGTTATTTAATTCCATAGAGTTCCTTATATTCCTGCCATTGATTTTCTTTGGTTACTGGTTTGTTTTCAAGTCTTTGCGGTGGCAAAATCTATTTGTGGTAGCTGTTAGTTACCTGTTCTACGGATGGTGGGACTGGCGCTTTTTGCTGCTGATCCTGTTTACGTCGTTATGCAGTTACTTGAGTGGAGTCTATTTGGAGAAATGCGCTGGCAACCGGTCGGTCCAAAAGTGGATAAGTGCCGGCAATATTTTACTGAACCTTTCGATCTTGGGTGTGTTTAAGTACTTTGATTTTTTTACCGAGAATTTGGTAAATGTCCTTCACCTATTGGGCTGGGATGCCGATTACGTGACGTTGAATATCTTGCTCCCTGTCGGGATCAGCTTTTATACGTTTCAGGCTTTGAGCTATACGATTGATGTTTACCAAGGTAAAATCAAGGCGACTCATGATATCGTGGCATTCTTCGCTTATATCAGTTTCTTCCCCCAATTAGTGGCGGGCCCGATAGAACGGGCTACCCATTTGTTGCCTCAGTTTCTCCGGCCTCGTAATTTCGATTGTGATCTGGCGTTGGATGGTATACGCCAGATGCTTTGGGGATTTTTCAAGAAAGTGGTGGTTGCCGATAACTGCGCTTTGTTCGTGAACGGTGTGTTTGAGAATTACCAGACGTTGGATGGGAGTACCTTGTTTCTGGGGGCTTTCTTCTTTACGATACAGATTTACGGTGATTTTTCCGGATACTCGGATATAGCGATCGGCTGTGCCCGGTTATTTGGCATAGACCTTATGCAGAACTTTAAGTATCCTTATTTCTCCCGGGATATAGCGGAGTTTTGGCGGCGTTGGCATATATCGTTGACGACTTGGTTCCGGGATTATATCTATATACCGCTAGGGGGGAGCCGGGCCGGAAAATGGAAGAGCTTCCGGAATACCCTTGTTATTTTCTTGGTAAGTGGATTCTGGCATGGGGCTAACTGGACGTTTGTGGCATGGGGAGCGTATCATGCGTTGTTGTTTCTGCCATTGCTATTGTTGGGTCAAAATAGGAGGTATAGAGATTCCGTGGCGGAAAACAGTTTCCTTCCCTCTGTGAAGGAATTGACACAGATGGGAGTTACGTTTCTACTGGTCTTATTGGGATGGATTCTGTTCCGGTCGGAAGATATATCTCAAGCGGCTGTGTACCTCGAGCGGATGTTCAATGCCTCATTATTCTCGGCTCCTCAACTTGTGGGCTTGGGATTCGGGCAACTCCTGCTGAAGAAATGTTTCTTTTTCACGGCTCTTATGTTCGTCGTGGAATGGATCGGCCGAAAACAGGCGCATGGGTTGATGATAGAGGACCTGAGCCTTCCGGTTCGGTATGTTATCTATACGGTATTGCTGATTATCATCTATGGTTTCGACGCCAGTAATCCACAAGGTTTCATTTATTTTCAATTCTGATAAGTATGAGAAGGTTCTTTATAGCTATATTCCGGTATTTAGGGGTGGTAGGATGTTTAGGGTTGCTTAGTTGTCTGTTGATCCGCTCCTATTTTCATATAAGCGTACCCAGCCTCAAGAGTGATCCGGAAGTAGAGGTATTGATTTTGGGAGATTCCCATCCTTTACATTCGATATCCGCCGATATGCTGGGGAAATCGAGGAATGACGCTAAATCCAGTGAGAATTATTTCAATACCTATATCGATTTATGCTTGAAAGCGCCTTACCTTCCCCATTTGAAAACCGTGATATTGGGGTTTGGTTATCACACGTTTACCGTGGCCGATGATTCCTATCAGGATGAGTTTCCTGCCTATATGTCTATTTATCCCCATCTGAAGGAGCGGGAGGATTTGCGACCCTTGGTACAGGAGGCTGTTTCGCCGGTAACCCGTAAGGAGGTCATGTATTCATATGAGTTTGGCGTTCCGTTCAAGAATTGCGTAGCTGAGATTAAAAGGAATGTGATCGAGCGTATTTTCACAGGGGCGACCGGGGGAACACTAGACGTTATTATCGATCGTCATTACTATGATGATAAGGGTGCTTATTTATTGCCATCCTCATTTCAACAAGAGATGTTGGGGCGAATCGTAGAGGAATGTAAGAAGCGGGATCTGTCTCTTATTTTGTACAATGCCCCTGTTTCCACGGAATATATGGAACGGGTTCCTCCGAGTTATCGAGAATTGACGGATTCTTTGGCTCGGGAATACGTGGATGATAAAACGGTCTTTTATTTAAATTATACGGCTGTATCGCTACCTGATTCTTGCTATAGGGACGCTGATCATTTGAATGAAATCGGTATCCATAGATTTACCCCGTTGTTAAAAGATACCTTGACTTGTTTGGGGGTAATTTCGGAATAGTTTTCGTATATTTGTAGAATAAACGATCGAATTAAATATACCACATGAAAGGAAACCCGCTTTATATCCTGCTTTGGCTATCCCTTATTCTTTGCTTTGCCTGTTCGCCCGGTAAAAAAGAAAAGAAATATGTCATCGGTGTATCTCAATGCTCGATGACGGATATTTGGCGTCAATCCATGATACGTGATATGGAAGTAGAGGCTTTAAATCATCCGGAGATCGAGCTGGTCGTAATGGATGCTAGTCAGGATAATGATACTCAGATCAGCCAGATAAAAGGTTTTATCAAGAAAAAGGTGGATTTGCTGATTATATCGTCGAATGAGACCGAGCCTGTTACGCCTGTCGCTGTTGAGGCGTACAGGGCTGGTATTCCCACTATCATATTGGACCGGAAAATTAATAGCGATGAATATACGACGTATATTGGAGCGGATAATTACGAGATCGGTCGCTCGATCGGAATGTACGTCAGCTCCTTGATCAAGAAGGAGACAACGATTTTAGAGATATGGGGGCGGAGAGGCTCTTCCTCCGCTACAGAAAGACATCAAGGTTTTGTCGATGCGATGTCTATTGATCCGAATGTGAAGATCCGGGAGTTGGATGGGTATTGGTACAGGAAGAATGCCTATGAGGAAGTCTTGAAGCTGGATTCCATAGAGGATGTCGATATCGTTTTCGCTCATAATGATATGATGGCCTTAGGGGCCCGTGAGGCGATTGAGGAGCGAGATTCGTCGCTGGTGGGGCACGTGGAATTTATAGGCGTGGATGGACTCTTGGGAGGAGGCTTGGGCGTGGAGGCGGTTGCGCAGGGTAAGTTGGATGCCTCTTTTTATTATCCGACAGGTGGTGGGGTGGCTATTAAGGTAGCTTGGCAGATCTTAAGCGGACAAGCTTATACGAAAAAGTATGCGTTAAGCACCGCTATGATCGATAAGACCAACGCCGGTACCCTTTATTTACAATCAGACCGGTTGGCAGAATATCAACGCCAGATCGAGAAACAGCGTGCGAATTTGTCGCAATTGCTCTCGAAATATAACTTTCTTTATAGTTCCTTGATTATTATCTTGATATTGGCGCTTTTATTGGGTGGTTCTGCTATTTACATGGTTTATATTAATCGTAAAGTGCGCCAGAATAATCTTTTGTTGAATGAGAGAAATCGTTTGGTACAACAACAGAAAGAGGAACTCTCGGTAGCAAACCAGCGCATCGAGCAAGTCACGACACAGAAATTGCAGTTCTTTACGAATGTATCTCACGAGATAAAGACTCCTTTAACCTTGATTCTCGGGCCTCTGAACAAGATGGCGCAAGATGCCCCGGCAGGCGCTTTCGCGGATGATATCCGCATCGTTAAGAAGAATGCGGAACGCTTGAAACGTGTGATCGACCAATTGCTGGATTTCCGGAAGATAGAGAATAATAAGATGGGATTGCGGGTTATTAAGATGGATTTGGTCTTTTTAATCCAAGAGGTGAAATCTTATTTTAATAATCTGGCCCAGAGTAAGCGAATTGATTATACCTTCCTGCATGAAATGGATTCTCTTTTTGTTTGGGTGGATACGGACAAGATGGAGAAGATATTAACGAACTTGCTCTCGAACGCCTTTAAGTTTACCCCGGAGCAGGGGAAGATTACGATTCGTTTGCGGGAGGAGGAGACGGAGGTTGTCTTATCGGTGGAAGATAATGGAGAGGGTATTCCCCCGGAAAACCTAGCCTCCGTATTCGAGCGCTTTTTTACAAGCGGGCAAAGCTATGCTCCGGGAACGGGTATCGGACTGCATTTGACACGGGAATTTGTCCTTATGCATAAAGGCTCGATCCACGTGGAAAGCGAGCAAGGCGAACGGACAGTGTTTACCGTTCAGATCCCGAAAGGTAAATCTCATTTTGATGAATCTTGTGTCTTTCTGTCGAATGCGACGGAATCGTCCTCTGGTGTAGCGCATTTGGATATATCCCAAGTTCAAGAAACGTTGAATAAGAAATATGATTATACGATCTTGATCGTTGAGGATGATTGGGATATTCGCGCTTATTTACAGCATGAGTTGTCCGGGAATTTTAATGTACTTGTAGCGGAGAATGGTGCCAAGGCCTTGGATATTCTATTGAAGGAAAATGTATCACTGGTCGTCAGTGACGTGATGATGCCGGAGATGAATGGCTTCGAGCTTTGCCGCCGGGTTAAGTCGGATATGGCCCTCAGTCATATCCCGGTAATCTTGCTTACGGCTCTTTCGGATGACAGTCAACGCTTGTATGGATTTGAGGGGGGAGCGGATGAGTATATCCAGAAACCGTTCAATATCGAGATCGTGAAATTACGTATCATTAAGTTGTTGGAAGAACGTAATCGTTTGCGGGAGGTTTTCTTGAAAGAGTCTCAATCGCCTGCGGGACTTTCCATCGAGACAAAAGGGAAGGTGGAGAGTCTGGATGATTTGTTTATGCGTAAGTTTATCGCTTTAATAGAGGAGAATTATAGCGATCCCGATTTCAGTATAGAGAAAGGCAGTGAGAAACTGGGCCTGTCTCGTGTGCATTTATATCGAAAGGTGAAGGAGTTGTCCGGGATTACCCCTACGGACTTTTTGCGTAACTATCGTTTGAAAAAGGCATCCGCCCTATTGAAGCAGCGATCCGGAACGATTAGCGAGGTTGCTTATGCCACGGGATTCGGCTCGCCGGCCTATTTCTCCAAATGCTTTAAGGCGGTTTATAATATAACGCCAACCGAGTTTATAGAGTCTTTGTAAGGATGCTGCTAGTACAGATGTTACATGCGGGTAACGTCTGTTATTGTCCCTTGGAAATAAATCTTTTATGTAACTTGTGTGATTTATCTTGTAGCTATAGTTATCGTTGTATTTATAACGATGATATACTTTTGCGGTGTCGATAAGTACGAAAGTTGTTTTTAATAGAAAGACCATGGAACAGGTGACTGAATCAAGACGTAAACCAATTGTCGTTGGGATTGGAGAATTATTATGGGATATGCTTCCTTCCGGGAAAAAGGCTGGGGGTGCCCCGATTAATTTTGTCTATCATGCGTCTTGCCTAGGTGCTGAGGGATATGCTATCAGCGCTGTCGGAGATGATGAGTTGGGTAAAGAGATCGTTGATGAGTTGGATAAGAATCATATCCAGCATTTGATCGAGAAAGTGCCTTACCCGACGGGAACCGTTCAGGTAGAGTTACGAGAAGGTATCCCTACTTATACGATTCATGAGCGAGTGGCTTGGGATCATATATCGCCTACATCCGATGCGATTGATTTGGCGGAGAAAGCGGACGCTATTTGTTTCGGTACATTAGCCCAGCGTTCCCGTCAGTCCCGGGAGACAATACAAGCGATCTCGTCGTTTGCGCCGAAAGACGCTTATCGTTTGCTGGATATCAATCTTCGCCAGCGATACTATGATAAGGAGTTGATCGAGGAGTCTTTGTACTTAGCGAATGTGCTGAAGGTAAATGATGAGGAGTTCGATGTACTTCGGGATTTGTTCGGTTTAGAGGGAACCGAGAGGGATATCGCTTTATGGTTTATTGAGAAGTATGACCTTCGGATATTTGCCTTGACTGCGGGGAGTTCCCATAGTACTATTTATACGAGGGAGGAGACTTCTACTTTGCCAACGCCGGAGGTCACGGTGGCGGATACGGTCGGGGCGGGGGATGCTTTTTCGGGGGCTCTAATCATCTCGCTCTTAAAGGGGAAGTCCTTAAGCGAGGCCCATCATTTCGCTGTAAAGACAGCGGCTTTCGTTTGTACGAAAGAAGGTGCGTGGCCTGTTTATGAAGAGTAATTCGTTTATATCATATGTGTTTAGATGTTTTGAGTTTATACAATTTCGAATAGGTATTACGTTTTTAAGGTAAAAAGGTTGTTAGGATATAAGAAGAGAAAGGCAAAAAGAAAAAGATGGTTTTTGTTTTAGGTTAAGTTAGATTAGATTGGTGAAAAGTGGCTCGGCTGTTGAAGTCGGGCTATTTTTATGTCCTTATGTTTCCTTCAAATAGAATGGTCTCGATAACCTGCAAGATTCTTCTTACAGGCTAACGAGACCTTCCGCTTTTATCTTTTCTGATAGCTTACAATTAATAAGCTCTCTCCAATAACCAAGCGTCTTGGAAGTTAGGAGCGTATTTCGCCTTGATGGCATCACGGCTATCGGCGGCGTCCGCTTTATTGTCGAAACTAGCGACGATCACACGCAACATACCTTGCTCGTTCTCGCCCAACACTGCGTTATAGCCATCATTCTGCATACGTTCTTTTAATGCGTAAGCGTTTGTCTTATTCTTGAAACTACCGACAACAACGCTATAACGTTTCAGACGGCTAGCGTCCTCGCCTTGAGCGGCGTTGATTTTTTCCGTACGAGTGGTAGCCGTAGAGGTTCTGGGTTTTGAGACAGGAGCGACCTCAACAACTTCTTCCTCTTGTTCTACAACCTCAACAGGAGCCGTCGACTCTTTTTCTTTGGCCTGTTCGTAAGCAGCCTTGTACGCGCTCTGTTTAGGTTTACATGAGCCGAGTGCTAATACCATACATACAGCGGCTCCAAATAACCAAATCTTATTCATACTGTTCAGTTCTTATAATTAGTAACGCGAAGATATAAATTATATTTAGTACTTTCGCACTCAAATTGTAATATATTATAACGGCATGAATAAATCTATCGGAACAATGATTATGGCAACATCTCTACTGTTAGGTGCTTGCAATCCGGCTACGGATGTGAACGTGAAGGAGACCGGTGATAAGAACCTTATCGGGAAGTCGGACATCCGGATCAAAGACGGTCGCATGACCCCGGAAGCTTTGTGGGCCATGGGACGTATCGGCGGTATGAACGTATCTCCGGACGGGAAAAAAGTGGTGTATACGGTGGCGTATTATAGCGTACCGGAAAACAAGAGCAACCGTGAGGTCTTCGTGATGAACGCTGACGGATCGGATAATAAGCAAATCACGAAAACCGGATTCGCTGAGAACGAGGCCGTATGGATCAAAGGAGGAACCAAGATCGCTTTCTTATGTAACGAGAGTGGTAGCAGCCAGCTTTGGGAAATGAATCCGGATGGGACGGACCGTAAGCGACTTTCCGATTATGGTAAGGATATCGAGGGTTTCGCTTTCTCTCCCGATGAGAAAAAGGTCTTGTTTATCTCGCAAGTGAAAACCGTGAATAGTACCGCTGATAAATATCCGGATTTGGATAAGGCGACAGGTGTTATCATTACGGATTTAATGTACAAGCATTGGGATGAGTGGGTGACTACCGCTCCGCATCCTTTTGTCGCCGATTTCGATGGCAAATCGATCAGCAATCCTGTGGATGTAATGGAGGGCGAGTTGTTTGAGAGCCCGATGAAGCCGTTTGGCGGTATCGAGCAATTGGCTTGGAACACTACCTCGGACAAGATTGCCTATACCAGCCGCAAAAAGACGGGTAAAGAATATGCGATCTCTACGAATTCGGATATTTATGTATATGATCTGAATACGAAGCAAACGACCAATATAACGGAAGAGAACAAGGGATATGATACGAATCCCACCTATTCTCCGGACGGAAAGAGTATCGCTTGGCTAAGTATGGAACGTGATGGTTACGAGGCGGATCAAAATCGCTTGATGGTAATGAATCTGGAGACGGGTGAGAAAACATTCGTAAGCAAGGATTTTGACTCCAACGTGGATTCTTATTGCTGGAGCGCTGATTGCAAGCGTATCTATTTCACGGGCGTTTGGCATGGCGAGTCGCAGGTTTATCAGATAGACTTGGCGAATGGCAATAAGATTACCCTGCTGACCGAAGGTATGTACGATTACGCCTCTGTCGCTCTTCTGGGCGATAAGCTGATCGCTCAACGTCATTCCATGAGCATGGGAGACGAGATCTATTCGATCGATTTGACAGGGGATCATACGGTAACTCAACTTACGTTTGAAAACAAACATATTTACGACCAGCTTACGATGGGTAAGGTAGAGGAACGTTGGATGAAGACGACGGATGGCAAGCAGATGCTAACGTGGGTTATCTATCCGCCTCAGTTCGATCCGAATAAGAAGTATCCTACCTTGTTGTTCTGTGAGGGTGGCCCGCAAAGCCCTGTGAGCCAGTTCTGGTCTTACCGTTGGAATTTCCAGATCATGGCGGCTAATGACTATATTATCGTGGCACCGAACCGTCGGGGTCTTCCCGGATTTGGCTTGGAATGGAATGAGGCTGTCAGCGGCGATTATGGCGGACAATGCATGAAAGACTATTTCACCGCTATTGACGAGGTAGCCAAGGAACCGTATGTAAATAAGGATCGCTTGGGTTGTGTAGGCGCCAGCTTCGGTGGATTCTCCGTATATTGGTTGGCAGGTCATCATGATAAACGTTTCAAGGCGTTTATCGCCCACGATGGTATCTTTAATATGGAAATGCAGTATCTGGAAACGGAAGAGATGTGGTTCGCCAATTGGGATATGGGTGGAGCGTACTGGGAAAAGCAAAACGCTACGGCTCAGCGTACATTCGCGAACTCCCCGCATAAGTTCGTGGACAAATGGGATACGCCTATCCTTTGTATCCATGGAGAGAAGGATTACCGGATCTTGGCTAATCAAGGAATGGCAGCGTTTAACGCCGCGGTTCTTCGGGGGGTACCGGCCGAGTTGCTGATTTATCCGGATGAGAACCATTGGGTATTGAAGCCCCAGAATGGCGTTCTATGGCAACGCACATTCTTTGAGTGGTTGGATATGTGGTTGAAGAAATAAAATTTGAAGGCCGTCCCCAAAGTATATAGCTTTGATGGACGGCCTTCTTTTCTCAACGCAATAACAAACTAAGCGATAGTAATATCCTTATCCAAATAAATATCTTGAATTGAATGAAGTAACTCCACGCCGTCTTTCATCGGACGTTGGAACGCCTTTCTTCCGCTAATCAGCCCCATGCCACCCGCACGTTTGTTTATGACAGCGGTGACGACAGCGTCTTTAAGATCTGAGGCGCCATGAGATTCCCCACCGGAGTTGATAAGCCCGACACGTCCCATATAATTATTAGCAACTTGGTAACGGCAGAGGTCGATCGGATGTTCTGTCGTTAACTCTGTGTACATCTTTTGATCGATCTTCCCGAAATTGATAGCGGTGAAACCTCCGTTGTTCTCCGGTAGCTTCTGCTTGATGATATCGGCCTTGATCGTGACGCCAAGGTGATTAGCCTGTCCGGTCAAATCGGCTGCCGCGGAATAGTCGATGCCATCCTTTTTAAAAGAGCTGTTTCGTAAATAGCACCATAATACGGTCGCCATACCTAGTTCATGGGCATACTCGAATGCGTCGGCAATCTCGACTAGCTGACGTCGGCTTTGCTCTGATCCGAAATAGATCGTGGCCCCTACAGCTACGGCGCCCATATTCCATGCTTCCTTCACCGTGCCGAATAAGATTTGATTGTAAGAATTCGGATAAGTAAGAAGCTCATTATGATTTAGTTTTACCAAGAATGGAATCTTATGGGCATATTTTCGTGCGACTGACCCTAGTATGCCGAACGTAGAAGCGACTGCGTTGCAACCACCCTCGATCGCTAATTTTACGATATTCTCCGGATCGAAATAAATGGGGTTTGGAGCGAAGGAAGACCCTGCGGTATGCTCGATATCTTGATCTACCGGGAGGATAGAAACATATCCGGTGTTAGCTAATCTTCCGTGCCCCAACAAGGTTTGCAGACTATTGAGAGTCTGTATGTTTCTATCTGAATTGACCCACACATCGTCCACGCAAGTGGGTGATGGAAGATGAAGCAGCGATTTATCAATAGTCTTACATACGTGATTTAAATAATAATCACTTTTGTCTCCTAATAAACTAATAATCTTAGATGTATCCATATAAATAAATATTTACTTAGTAAACAATCACTGTCAAAAATAAGTTCCATAGTTTTTATCGATTAACACATAGAATTAATCTATCGATGAATTATGGTAGTATCGGATAGTTTAGTTAATTTTGTGCCATACAACCAATAAAAATTTTGCGATATATGAAAAAGAAATGGATTTGCACAGTATGTGGTTATGTACACGAAGGTGATGAGGCTCCTGAGTTCTGCCCTCAATGTAAACAACCGAAAAGCAAATTTAAGGAATTAGTAGAGACAGAAGGTGCGTTGCAGTTCGTTGACGAACATGTACTAGGTGTTGCTAAAGGTGTAGACCCAGTGATTTTGGAAGGTCTGAACGCTCACTTTATGGGAGAATGTACCGAAGTTGGTATGTATTTGGCCATGAGCCGTCAAGCAGACCGTGAGGGTTATCCTGAGGTAGCTGAGGCATTCAAGCGTTACGCTTGGGAAGAGGCTGAGCACGCTGCTAAGTTTGCGGAGCTTCTTGGTGACGTTGTTTGGGATACGAAGACTAACTTGAAAAAGCGTATGGAAGCTGAGGCTGGCGCATGCGAGGACAAGAAACGTATCGCTACATTGGCTAAACAACAGAATTTGGATGCGATCCATGATACCGTACATGAGATGTGCAAAGACGAGGCACGTCATGGCAAAGGATTTGAAGGTTTATATAATCGTTATTTCAAGTAATTTAGAGGTATTAGTTATATGTTTTAAAGAGGGGCGTTCTGTGAAGAATGCCCTTTTTTGTATTTGATAAAGTAATTTTAGCCTTTCAAGAGAATAACGATACTATATTTTATGTACTTTTGTACACGTCAACCACAAGGAAAGATGCCGGAGTGGTCGAACGGGCCGCACTCGAAATGCGGTGAGCGGGTAACTGTTCCCTGGGTTCGAATCCCAGTCTTTCCGCTTGATTATTAGTTCTTTGTCGTAATGATACTGTAGGGGATTTGTTCATTTTAGCCTCCTTACATACCTATTCATACAAGCTTTTTTTGCATGAATAGCATAAATGATTTACAAATAGTTTACAGTAAAAATTATGGCATATTTCAAAATTTGCGTACGAGCTAAGAGAAAAGACAATACGTATCCTGTTTATATTCGTGTAACCCATCACGGACAGGTAGGATATATAAAAACAGATAAAGTCTGCAAGGCTAAGTCTGTTCGGAAGGGTGAGGTAATAGATAATTACATCATCAAGGATATTTCTATTCTTATTGACGGGTATATGTCCCGGCTTAATCGTGAAGATATACAATGTTGGGATATCAGAAAGATACTGGACTTCTTGAGGAGGGATTCTAGCGCACCTTCTTTTTCTGAATTTTGTGAGGGGTTTACCTCTAAGATGGATAACGAGGGAAGAGAATCCACGTCGATAAATTATAAGCTTGCGTTAAGGCGCTTGGAGGAATATATGGGGAAAGACGACATTCTCTTCTCTGATCTTACATCGTCTATATTCAAGGAGTGGATAGATTCGATGAAAGATAGCTTGTACAAGAAACATGGCTATCCGAAGCGGATCAAGACAATGTTTATGGCTGGATGCGAGCGGTATAATAATTATGATACCGGCGAGATGCTTATACGGAATAACCCGTTTAGGGGAGTGAGGGTACCTAGACCTACAGTTCCAGAGAAAAGGGCATTGGACATTAGAACCGTTCGAGATTTTTTTGCGGTATCCGCGGAGTATGGATCAAGAGCTGATCGTGCTAGGGATGTGTGCGAGATCGTTTTTTGTCTTGCCGGAATTAACACCGCTGACCTGTATTATATGGAAAAAGAGAACCTTAGAGACGGAAAGATGTGTTACTGCAGACGTAAGACTACTAATAGGAGGGATGACAAGGCGTATATAGAGATAGCCGTACCAGATAGGCTATCTCATTTGCTTGAGAAATATGCTGGAGAAAAAAGGCTGTTTAACTTCTGTGAGACTTATGGATCAAGTAAGAATTTCAATAAATGTATAAACGAGGGAATAAGTGATATAACAAGAAAAAACGACCTTCCTCATATTTCTGTCTATTCGTTTCGGCATAGTTGGGCTACATTCGCTCAAAACGATTTCGATGCAAGTTTGGATTTAGTAGGCTTTTGCCTTAACCATGCTTCTTCCCATAGGGTGACATCTGGGTATGTTAAGACCGATTTTAGCGTTATCGACCGCTTGAATGCCAAGATACTTGATTATGTGTTTGAAGAAAAAAACGAAAAAAAGATGGAAATAATTTGCGGATTAAAAAAATGACTCTATCTTTGCCGTTGAAATAGCGAGTTGGATTTTAGACGAAAGTTTGAGATCCAACTTTTTGTGTTTATATGTGTTTGGTCTCTTCTTTCTGTAAACTTCCATAAAACAAAGACTTACCGGGTGCCTTCAAAAAAACAGGCACTATGACGATTTCTATTTCTAAAACAGCGCTGCTATCAAGATTGCAGCTTTTGGCGAAGATCATACCCGCCAAATCATCCACGCCGATCCTTTGTCATTTCTTGTTTGAGACGAGAGAAGGCCGGTTATTCATCACCGGATCGAATAGCGAGGGCCGGATAACCACCAGCCTTGAGTGCATCTTCGACGAGGAGATATCTATTTGTGTCCCGACTTCCTTATTAGAAGGACTGAGGAACCTACCCGAGCAACCAATTGATATAATCATCAACAAGGATACCCGTGAGATAAGGATCAAGTACCATGGTGGAAAGTTTGAGGTGGTGGGTTATGACCCATCTACCTATCCGGGAAAAAGATCGATTGAGGTCTTGGACTCTGTGTCATTGAGCGCGGAGGATTTATTCAATGGGATATCCAAGGTCATAAATTTGGCCGGGAATGATGATATCCGTCCGGTCCTAAGCTCTGTCTTTATTGAGACGGAACCGGAGACCGTATGCTTTGTCGGTGCGGACGGGCATGGCATGGGATTCTTGAGAAAGGGCAATGATAGACAGGTTGGCAAGATCTCAGTTATAATCAGCCGTCCTATAGCCTCGGTATTGAAGGCGATACTTCCGGCTTCCTCCGATAACATGGAAATGAGGGTCGGTGCGGATTGGTCCGATGTCATATTCAATGACTATGAGATATCGTTCCGGAATGTGGAGGGGAGATATCCTAATTGGAAAGCTGTGGTACCCAAGGCGAATAAGCTGGAACTGCTTGTTGACACCGGACAACTGATCGGGGCTATTAAAAGGACATCGGTGTTCTCCAATAAGGCCTCATGCCTTATCGTCTTGAGGATCATTCGTGATAAGTTGACCGTATTCGCCCAAGACATAGATTTCTCGACTTCCGCGGAGGAAACGTTGGAGGTCGATTTTAACGGGAATGAGTTCTCGATCGGGATTAAGGGATCGTTGCTTCTTGAGATACTCTCATGTATCGATGACGGGCGTACGAGGCTTTCCTTTAGCGAGCCTAGCCGCGCTATCTTGATAACTCCGGAGAACCAATCCGGGAACGAGGAACTTACCTATTTATTAATGCCCATGACAATCCCGTAAGTTATGAAAGAGTTCAAAGATACAATCCAGAAATATTTACAGGAGAGGGCGGCGGAAGATCTTCTGTTTGCCCCGAGACTTGCCAATCCTAAAAAGAGTATAGACGAGTGTTGTCGTTATATCTTGGGAGAGGCCCGTAAGCGTGGAACCTCTGTCGTGATGAGTGATACGGAGGTTTTTGGTATGGCCGTACATTATTATGATGAAGAGAATATCGAGGTCGGAAAAGTTCCTGTCGGTAGCTCTGTTTCTTCTTCTCATAAAGTAGAACTTACGGAGGAAGAAAAGAACGCTGCCCGTCAAGCAGCCATCAAAAGGTTGACCGAAGAGCAATACCGATCGCTCAAAAAGAAGCCGGCCAAGAAGAAGGTTGATGAGAGTGTCCAACAAATGAGCCTATTTTGATATGAAGCCGAGAACGAGATTGGAAAAGTTGGTGGCGGGATTGAGCGAAAAGCTTCCCGCCATCACAAAGGCGCAGGAGGAATGGGCCAAGGAACACGTGTTCGACCATGTAGCTTACAAATGTAAGAATGAGTTGTGGTGCTCTGAATGTGGCGAGATTTGGGTTAATACGGGTAATAGTAAATTGGGTGACAATATCGAATGCCCTTATTGCCACTATCAATTAGATGTAAAGGTCAGCAGAAAGCAGAAGAACCATGAGGAGGCGTATATGTCCATCCTGCAAGTGAGAGGCGGTTTTCAGGTAATCCGGCATATACTATGTTGGAAAAACGCCCGTAAGGGAACTTCCCCGGTGTATTATGATTTTACTGAAGTTGTTCAAGAATGGATTCGTGAAGACGGAAAGCGTACGATCATAGCCCGTCCAATAAATATGGGACGTAACGGATTTGCGTATAGTTCCCCTCTTAGTATCAAGGGTGAATATGGAAGTAACCCATATAATTATTACGGTGATTTATATGCGATATTTGGAGAGCTTTATCCAAGGAAAGAATTACTGCAGGAATTGAAAAAACGGGGACTGAATCGACTGTTCCCGGATGTAACCCCGTCTAAGTTGATACGTGACCTTTTGAAAGGAGGTAATGACGCGGAACTATGCCTCAAGACCGGGCAAATATCCATGCTGAAGCACATGTATAGAAACGGCTTTTCCCAGCTTCGTTATAAGCCATCATTCAATATCTGCAACCGTAACCATTATATTATCAAGGATGCGTCCCTTTGGGAAGACTATATGTCTTTATTGGCTTATTTCGGTAAAGACTTGCGTAATGCCCATTATGTATGTCCCAAGAACCTGAAAGTTGCACATGATGGGCTTTTGAAAAAGAAAACGGCAATAGAAGCTAAGTTGAGACAGGAAAGGGATCGTATAGCAACTATCCGTAGGCGTGAAAAGCTCATGAAGGATATAGCCGGCTTCTACGAACGGATGAAAAAGTTTTTCGGAATGAAAATCACGGATGGTAACATAGTCATTTGCCCGTTGGAGAGTATTACCCAGTTTTATCAAGAAGGCAAGGCTATGCATCACTGCGTATATAAACTCGGATATTACAATCGGCCGGATAGCTTGATACTGTCAGCAAAGGACACCGGTGGCAAACGTATCGAGACGATAGAGGTGAACTTGAAGACGCTGAATATCGTCCAGTCCCGGGCCGTTTGCAATGGCGTAAGCGAGTATCATGACCAGATAGTAAAACTGGTGAAGAAGAATATGAACCTGATTCGTCAGAAAATGATAGCGTAAAAATGCCAAGAATTAGAACTATAGTACCGGAATTTTGGGAAGATGAAAGGTTTTCGAACGTATCTCTTCCGGCTTGTCTGCTTTATATTGGCATGAAAAACTTTGCTGATGATAGCGGTGTCATTTTAGCTAATGAGACTATCATTAAGTCGAAAGTCTTTCCTGCCCGCGAAGATATTCGTAAGCAGCAGGTTTCTGGATGGCTGCAAGAGCTGATTGAAAACTCTATCCTTGTACCTTTTACATTCGAGAACAAAAGCTACTACGTGATGGACTTTTCCAGTGAGCGCATCGACAAACCGCAAAAGTCGAAAATTCCGGCAGAAGTGATGGAAAACGTTCTTTCGGGCAAAAATAGAAGCAATCCGGGAACATTCGAGAATATTCCCGAACAATCGGGAACAATCGAGAATCCTCCTGCTGGAAAGGAGAGTAAAGGAGAGGATTGGAAAGGAGAGGAGGGTTATACGCGCGTAGGCACGCGCAACCCTGACCCCGAACCGGAGAAACCCAAGAATGAGAATTTTGAAAAGTTCAAGCAATGGATTGCTGCGAATGCTCCTAGTGTGGCTAAACTGAAAGAGCCGTTTACGGAAGAACAATTCGAACGGATAAAGCGAGATTTCCCGCTTCAGTTAATCCAGGACACTCTTGTCTCGATGCACAATTATCGAGAGCTGCTCAAAAAATACGTTAGTGCGAACCTCACGTTCCGTAAATGGGCGAAGCGTGACTTAGAAAAATATCAAAATGGACAAGCAACAAGCAATACAGCTTCCGGCCAGCATAGACCCGACAACAGGAGTCTTGCCGGCAGAACTAATGCCGAAAACAACAGAGCAAGCCTTGAGCATCTTAGGAGCCTTGCCGATGCCATATTACAAAGCCCTACACCCGAAAACGGTAAATGATGTATTTCAATCTCCGAGTTGTTCCATTGCTGTAATGAACAAAAATTTCGGAGAAATGAAACTTCGGGCATTTATGGTAAACATAATCATTGATTTAGTTATGTTTTTCAATGTCGGAAAGACGATGAAAGATACTCAAGCTGCTCAGACGGCTGATTTGATTATCGAGGAATTTTATTTCTTTAAGCCTGATGATTTCAAGCTATGTTTTAATCGGGCGAAAAAGGGATTGTATGGGAAGGTTTATGATCGGATAGACGGGGCTGTTATTTTAGAATGGCTTGGCCGGTATGAGAAAGAAAGGGGTTCCATAGCCATGGATGATAGTATCAATAATTCCAAAAGCTGGGATATACCGGAAGGCGATAGGACTTCTAAAACATTGGAACAAGCGTACCATGAGTTTAGGAAGTATGATTTTGAACGGAAATATAAGGTGTAAATATTTAAAAACAAGGAACTATAATGCAAGAAAATAAAATACAGGCCGGTAATATTGAACAGGTTTTACTATCAAAAAAGAACTGTCATCGTGCATTAAAAGTGGTGAATATAGCGAACCCAGAACAGGGTGAATGGCTTTTTAACTGGAGAGGTAAAAAGTTGAGTGATAATTTAATGCGTTGCGACTATGCGCATACTGCAGTCCGTATTTCCGATAATGAGGCGGTTGTTATTAATGACAAAGACTTAGGTCTTTGGTCGGTTGTAGAGTGGAAATATGAGGTAAACCTTGAGGAGTTTTGGAAATGCGCTTGCGATGCTTTTTATGCTACAAGTTTCAGTCCGGAGGAACGTGGATCGTATCACATACGCATGTACGAAGAAGAGCTCAATGATGATATAAAAACAATGCCGGAAGAAGAAAGAGAGCGATATATAGCCAAGTACAAAGAATGGGTTCAAATATTGTTCAATAAGCATTCTCGTATAATGAGCGCCATGATAACAGGGCCAGCCCGTTTTCCGTCAAGACGAAATGAGAAGATGAATAATTACTATGACAATGCTGTCAATGAATTTAGAGCGTGGAGAGAAAAAGCGCTCAAGTCGATAGCTCGAAGGATAGAGGAGGCAAAGCCGAAAGAACAAAAAGTAGAGGAAGAATGGACGAGGCTCAAACGCTCAATATATTCCTCTGCTTCTACAATTAAGGGTATCAATGACGGTACGGAAAGAGGATACAATAAAGCTTTGTTTGTTTCCAGTATTTACGGTAAAGTTGAAACATACGCAAAGCGCGGTGACGTGATAATTGTAGAAAATGCAATTGCCTATGTTAGAGAACTAAATAAACAATCCTCTATTATTACTGAACGTCATAAATTCTTTAAACTTGCTGAAATGGCGAAAGCTGTATGCGAAGTTCAGGAAGTAAGGTCAAATAAGGAAGATACCGAAATATTCTTCGATGGTGGCCGGGTGATCAAAAACTATTCCGAGGACAGGGTGCAAATAGTTTTCGACACAAAGCCGCAACCAGACGTTATTTCAAATCTCAAGCATAACGGCTTCCGCTGGTCACCCCGTTTTTCAGCATGGCAACGCCAATTGACGAATAATGCTTATTATGCTGTTTCTCGTGTAGTTCCTATTACTGTTGAACAATTGATGAAAGGAGAAAACAAATGAACATTGGTTTATTGGTAGTTGACAGAGAGAATGCCAAACGAGAGGCATATAAGAAGCTATGTTATAACTTCGAGTATAAGTTTGGCTCCAATATTCCCCATTGTGCGTTAAGGTCTGGAGTATGTGATGAGGATTGCGAATACATGAAAAGTATCAATTTAAAAATAAATGAGTGAACAGTTTGCAAAAATCAGTACGAATGCGTTGTTAGGATTGCCAACATCCGCCACATAAGAACCATCTAATCCCGTAAATATCGTGATGCGTTGGTAGTACGTGTACAGATAGCAAACAGGCGTTGGGATAAAGCATTTGGCAAACATTCACTCTAAAAAATACTGAGGTATGAAAAAGTTTAGATATAAAGTTATAAAACGAACATTGGATGAGTTAATGTCAGATTATCAGATGGACAATTACGGCCTATCAGGATGGGAACTTTCTGCATTTTCGATAGGAGTTAGGCATGCCGTGTATATCTTTAAAAAAGAGGTTGCAGAATAATTCAAATCACGAAAGAAGTGAGTTAAGAAAGCCCTTGGTAATCCAGAGGGCTTTCTTTCTGTCCTTTATATCTTATATGAAACTAAGATATGAAAACGCAAAAATGTATAGCCTGTGGCCGGGAAACGGTTTCTGTGATCAATACAGAAGAAGGACCGGTTTGTTATAACTGCTATTCTGATAAAAAGATTCCTCCTAAATCAAAACAACACCATGATAACGAAGAAGCTCGGATTCAGTCGGAGTTTTTCAATAAGGTTTCTTTATTCTTCCCGAACCTACCGGATCGGCTCCTTTTTGCAGTCCCGAACGGTGGTAGCCGGCATAAAATAGAAGCGGCTAATATGAAGCGCCAAGGCGTTAAACGAGGTGTAGCAGATGTGATCCTTCAGATACCGAAAAAGGGATATGCTTCTCTTTGTATAGAGTTCAAGACATCGACGGGAAAACAATCTCCCGATCAAAAAGAATACCAACGCCAAATTGAAATGGCAGGTAGTAAGTATGTGATTGTTCGGAGCGTGGAACAGGCTATCCGGGAACTGCAACTGTATTTGTGTTAATTGATTACCCCTGTTATATTTTAGAATAAAAGTTATGACAGAATTGAAGTATGACCCTCGGAATTATCGCATCCACACAGATAAGAATAAACGGCTTATTAAAAAGAGCCTGGAGGACTGCGGAACGGGTCGTTCTATTCTATTGGATAAGAACGATGTTATTATTGCCGGAAATGGCGTTTATGAGCAGGCTTTGGAACTTGGGTTAAAGGTTCGGGTTGTAGAGTCTGACGGGAATGAACTGATAGCGATCAGGAGAACGGATTTGTCTACAGAAGATGAAAAAAGAAAGCTTTTGGCTTTGGCTGATAACCATACATCGGACACTTCTATGTTCGATTTTGCAGCCGTAGTTGAAGATTTCGACATCGATGAGCTTGGTGATTGGGAGTTGGAGCTTCCATTTGATGATATACCAACTGATGTGGATCGTTTTTTTGAGGGAGCAGATAAGGTGGAGAATAAGAGAAAGACGATGGTTTGCCCTCATTGCGGAAAGGAAATAGAGCTATGATCTTATATCTTGCCGGTTATAAACCTTGTGCCAAACGATGGAACCTTGACACGAAAGATATCTATCTCTTAAGTTCTTTTTGGGAGCATAAATCGGGACATTATGGTGGTTATGTCTGTCAAGAGAAACATATTCTTGATAGCGGTGCGTTTTCAGCCTTTTCCGGAAAGAATAACAGTTTTGATTGGGATGGCTATGTCAAGAAATATGCTGACTTTGTTCTGAAAAATAACATTCAACGCTTCTTTGAGCTGGATATAGATGTTGTTGTAGGGCTGGAGAAGGTCGAGTATTACCGTAAATATTTGGAAGATCGTACAGGGCGGCGGCCTATTCCTGTTTGGCATGCAAGCCGGGGGAAGGATTATTTTATTCGGATGTGTGAAGATTATCCCTATGTTGCGATCGGTACGACCTCTGCGATGGAAGAGGGTAGGCGGATAAGAGGTAATCCCATGATATTAAAATGGTTTATCGATCAAGCTCACTCTGTCGGTACCCGTATTCATGGGCTTGGATTTACAGATACGATATTTCTTCCTTTTTTGAAGTTTGATAGCGTTGATAGTACGACTTGGTTGTCCGGTTCCAGATTTGGGCAGATTTATTTCTTCAATGGCAAGCAAATGATATATCGTAATCCTCCCCAAGGGATGAGGGCTAAGAATCATGATTTATCGAATAGACACAATTTTAATGAGTGGATAAAATTTCAAAGGTATGCGGAACGATACTTATAACAAGAAAATCCTTCTGTATTCAGGAGGTATGGATAGTTGGTTGATAGACAAACTCTGGAAACCGGATATAAGGCTTTATGTCGATATGAATACCCGTTATTCAAAAGAGGAAATGAAGCGTCTTCCGGATGATACCATCATTGAGAGATTGGATTTATCAAAGTGGGAACGTGAAGATAAGATTATCCCTCTAAGGAATATGTATTTGATCGGTATTGCGACGAACTATGGCGATGAAATCTGTTTGGGAGCGACAGCCGGTGACCGTGTTCTTGATAAATCGCCTGTATTTGCCGAGTTGTATGAGGACTTACTCGGCTATCTCTACCAAAAACAACATTGGACCGAGAAACGAACGATCAAGATAAACTTGGACTATAAAGCATATACCAAGACTGAGTTGTTGAAGCAATATATAGCTCAAGGAGGTAATATTAGTGAAGCGTTTAGTTCATCGTTCAGTTGTTATGCTCCTGTTGATGGGCACGAATGTTGGAACTGTAAACCGTGTTTCCGTAAATTTATTGCTTTTGCGTTGAACGGATATCCGTTTTCCATGGATGTAATCGGCAGGAATATATCTTATATGAAACATGAAATACTTCCTTTGATCGAATCTGGCGAGTATGGCCGGAAACGGGAGGAGGAAGAGATAAGACAGGTATTAACTCTTTATCGATAAAAATCGTATGTATACAGTAAGGAAGCGTCTAGAGATATCGGCGTCTCATCGTCTGAGTCTCTCTTATGCGAGTAAGTGTGAGAACTTGCATGGGCATAACTGGATCGTAATCGTTTGGTGCAGGTCTAAACAGTTGAATCCAGATGGTATGGTTGTCGACTTTGCCCATGTCAAGCGAATGATCCAGGAGAAACTAGATCATAAGAACTTGAATGAGGTATTATCGTTTAATCCGACAGCGGAAAATATAGCGAAGTGGATCTGTGACCAGATACCTCAATGTTTTAAGGTGATGGTTCAGGAATCAGAGAATAATATAGCGTGGTATGAAGAAGATAAATGAGATTTTTTACAGCATTCAAGGTGAAGGCTACTTTACTGGTACGCCAGCTGTTTTTGTTCGCTTCTCTGGATGTAACTTGAGGTGTCCGTTCTGTGATACGGAACACAAAGAAGGCAAGATGTTAAGTGATGATGAGATTATTGCGGAAATAAGGCGTTATCCGGCTTTGCATGTCGTATTGACAGGCGGAGAGCCTTGTATGCAGGTTACATATGATTTGGTTGATAAGATCAAGGCCACTGGCCGATTTGTTCAGATTGAGACAAATGGAACTTTGGTTCCACCTGTAAATATAGACTGGATTACGTGTTCCCCAAAAGAGGGCGGTAAAACAGTCGTGATCAACCCGAATGAACTGAAGGTAGTCTATACCGGGCAGGATATGTCGCAATATGATAAATATTCAGCGGGAGTATATTATTTGCAGCCTTGTTCCGGCCGGAATACGAAGGAAGTTATTAACTATATTAAAGAGCATCCGAAATGGAAGTTAAGCTTACAAACACACAAGATATTGAATGTGCGATAAGAACGATCCTTTCTTTTATAGGCGAGGATCCTTGTCGGGAGGGCTTGAAGGGAACGCCGGATCGTATCATAAGAATGTGGAGAGAGATTTTTCGTGGATATGATCTGTCACAAGTGCCTAAAATAACGGTCTTCCCAAATGGCGTGGATGGCCTTTCTTGTGATAGTGTTATCGCAGATTCAGGTGGATTTTATTCAATGTGTGAACATCATATGATGCCTTTCTTTGGGAAGTATTGGTTTGCTTATATCCCCAATCCGAAAGGTAAGATACTAGGCATATCGAAAGTTGGTCGTGTCGTTGATTATTGTGCGGCACGGTTACAGGTACAAGAGCGATTGGCAAAGGATATTATTGTGATGATCCAAGAAGCGTTAGGTTCGGAATATCCACCTTTGGCGATGGGTATCGTATTGGAAGGGGAACACTTGTGTAAGTCGATGCGTGGTGTAAAGAAAGAAGGTAAAATGCGTTCTTCTTTCTATTTTGATAATGGAAGTTTACCTGAATTGAGGGCAGAATTGTCCCGATTCGTTAGTTTTGGTTAATTATGACAGAGAAGAATGAAGTAAAAAAGAAAAGTAGGGGGCGTAAATCTGAATATAGAGAAGAGTATGCGGAACAGGCTCTAAAACTTTGTCTGTTAGGTGCAACGGATAAAGAGATCGCTGAGTTCTTCTCTGTCTCAGAACAAACGTTGAACAGCTGGAAAAAGAAGTTTCCTCAATTTCTTGAGTCCTTAAAAAAGGGAAAGGCTGTGGCGGATGCGAATGTCGCTTCGAGACTTTACAGCCGTGCGATTGGCTACGATGCCAAGGCTACGAAGTTCGCTACCAATGAGGGCCGGATTACGGATAAAGTAGAGTATATCGAGCATTATCCTCCGGATACGACAGCCGCTATTTTTTGGTTGAAGAACCGGCAGCCGGCTAAGTGGCGTGATAAGAAAGAGGTCGAGAACCTTGTTAAGCTGGGGGATGAATTGGAATCGATGTCGGATGAAGAACTAGCAGCAATTATCCGTGGCGAAAAAGAGTAAGAGAGAAATATTGATTAGGCAGGCAAAGGCGGCGACCATATTGCGCAAACGGGAGGCTCGGAATGATTTCTGGGCCTATTGTTTATATCATGACCCCAAGTTCTTCGCTAAGCGTCTGTTCTTGAAGAAGGTGGCTGATGCTTTCACTCGTGTATATGAATCGTATGTGTCGGGTGTTATTCGCCGGTTGGCTGTTTCTATGCCTCCACGTGCGGGAAAATCTTACATCTCGTCTTTGTTCATATCGTGGATGCTCGGCCATTTTCCGGAAGAATCGGTCATGCGTAACTGCTGTTCCGATACGCTGTATAACAAGCTGTCTTACGACACGCGCGACATCGTCCGTTCTTCCCGGTTTAAGGAAATCTTCCCAGATATACAATTGCGTGGTGATAAACAGAACGTGCATGGCTGGAGCTTGGAAGCTGCCCGGCAGGTGAGTTACTTCGGGGCTGGTGTAGGCGGTACGGTGATCGGCTTCGGTGCTTCTATGTTGGCTATGACCGACGACTTGTATAAGAGTTTGGAGGATGCACTATCTGACACCAATAACGAAAAGGTCTGGTCGTGGAAGCAGGGAACGCATGATTCCCGTATCGAAGGGAATTGTTGCTCAATCGACATCGGTACCCGCTGGTCGGCTACGGACGTTCTCGGCCGTATGGAGGAAATGGGGAAATATGACGAAATTATCCGTATCGCCGCATTGGATGAGAACGATTGTTCTTTCTGCGAGGATGTACATACGACAGAGTATTACCATGAACTACGGGAGGAAACGGATGATTCCATTTGGTGTGCCGAGTATATGCAAGATCCAATCGAGGCAATCGGGTTGTTGTTCCCGAAATCGGAGCTTAACCGATTTAAATTGGCTGATATTGAGGGCAAGCAACCGGACGGTGTTATTGGAGCTACCGATGTGGCCGATGAGGGAGACGATGATTTCTGTGCGCCTATTGCCAAAGTATTCGGTACGAAGTATTTTATTACCGATGTGCTGTTTACGAAAGATAATGTCGAGATCACCGAACCGAAGTTGGTTTCCTTGATCCTTGATACCCGTTGCGACAATATGCGTATCGAGAGTAACAATGGTGGCCGTATCTTCGCTCTCAATGTTCGTAAGGCTGTAAAGGCAAAGAACGAGAAATGTATCATTCAAGCGAAACCTACAACGGCCAATAAGGATACACGTATCTTGTTGAAGTCTGGTTGGATTAAGAAGCATTGTTATTTCTTGGAAGAAAGCGAGTATAAGAAAGGTTCGGATTACGACCGGTTTATGAAAGCTTTGACCAGCTATAAGAAAGAGGGTGGTAACAAGCATGATGATGCGCCGGATGGTATGACGATCCTTGCCGAGAATGTAGAGTTTATTGGGTTGTGCAAGGCTAACTCTGTACGTCGGGTAGCAAGAGGACGATAAGTGGTAAAATGAAAGTGTTTTTTCGATATTTGTGACACGTGTTAGATAAAATCCCGATATTTTTCTGCCACATACTTGCGTTTTGATATGTGTTCTCGGTTTTTATATTTCAAAGTGAACTTGTTTAGACTGGCCGTATTGACAGCGAAAAAACATTTGCTTTTATATTTTAGCATAAAACAATTATGCCAAGTATAAGCGAAATTCTTGCGAATAAAGATTTTGGGCAGGTAGTCAGTACGTTATGTGTCGATACGATTGAATACCGGGAACCAAGGGAATATTACAGAGAATACCACGGTGAGCGCCGGCGACGTAAAACTTCTGTTGGCTGGCGTGAGCCTAAGCGTTTAGAAGTCTATTCGGATACTTTGGTGGATAAAAATGGTGAACCAGTACGCCTTCCTGATAAGATCGTAGATGTGGCCCGTATCGTAACCAACTTTCCGAAGAAGGAGGTGCGTACCTCTGTCGCTTTCCTGTTCGGCGGGCAAATGACGATTACCGGAGCTGATCAAAACGATGGTTTTCAAGAGTTCAAGCGTGTATGGGAACGCCGGTTGAAGATGCAATCCGTCTTGAAGTCATTCGCTCGCAAGGTGCTTTCTGAAAGTAAGGCTGCTCTTGTGTTCTATCCGTATACCTCCAAAGGATTAGACGGCAAATTGATTACGGAGTTAAAAGTAAAAACACTTTCTGTTCCCCGTAATGAAAATACTTTCTCTGAATTTTATCCCCATTTCGACGATAACGATGATATGGATGCCTTTATCCATCGTTACCAAGTGAACTCTAATGGTATGATCCGGAACAGCTGCACGATTTGGATGGCGGATAAGATTATTACGGCTATCGATGAAATGGGTGGCTGGGTGATAAAAGAGGTTCCCAATCTATTTGGGAAAATTCCGGTTGTGTATGCCGATGTATTCCAACCTGAATGGGATGAAGTAGCGTTTCTGATGGATGCTCGTGAAATGCGTATTTCTCGCATGGTGGATACAAATGATTACTATGGTGATCCGATGTTGAAGACATTCGATGTGGCTGACCTGCCGACTAAAGACACTGTCGGCAAAGAATTGTCTTTTACGTCTAAAGTACATCCGGAAACGCAACAATTGTATCATGGCGATGCGGAATACCTTACTTGGAACGGCTCTCAACCATCTGTGGATAAAGAGTTGGAAGAAACCAAATGCGAGCTGTTTTCCGGTACATCCACGCCTGATCTTTCCTTTGATAACTTGAAAGGCATTGGTAACCTGTCCGGTGTTGCCCGTAAATTCATGCTGATGGATGCCACTATCAAGGCGAGTGAGAACATGGAAACATTCGGTCCGGTCGTACAACGTTGTGTGTCGGTCGTGTTGGCCGGGATATGCAATATTACCAACATCAAGTATCGTTCTCAATTGGTGAACAACCTGATCGATGTGGAATTTGGTTCTATTTTGCCGGAAGATCTGTCCGAGACGTTGCAAACTCTGTCCCTTGCCAATGGAGGTAAACCGATCAACGCTCAACGCACGGTTACGGCTCATTCTCCTTTGACGGAAGACTTGGATGAAGAAATGAAGCTGATGGAGGAAGAGGAAGATACAGCAGCGCAACGCAATAATATGATCGGCTTAACAATGGGATATGGAGAATGAAAGAACTATCATTTCATGAGCGACAATTCCTGCAATGTCTGTTCCGGCAACAAGGTAGCATAAAGTATTCGTTTGACGAGTTTGTCCGTAGGATAGGACCTCTTTTGGCTAAATGGTCGGATCATGGAGGTGACCGTGTATGGATAGGCAACGCTACCATAGAGAAGCAAATCGAACGTCTGTTGGATGACCTGCATACGCAGCTCGTAAGCAACATATCCAATACGGTTACCGATGTATGGAATTTAGGCAATAGGAAAGCGGATGAACTGGTAACAGGTTATATCAAGGATATGGCCATATCCAGAACGTTGAAGGATAAGATGTTTTCCAGAAGTGCAGATGCGCTGAATACCCTGTTGAAACGTAAGGATGAATTTGGTAAAACCATATCCTCCCGTGTCTGGGATATAACGGACGGAGCTAAGGATAATTTGGAATATTATCTTTCTTCGGGTTTGTCCTCTGGTCGTCCGGCAGCGTTGATCAGCCAAGATATACGGCAATTACTAAACGAACCCAACCGTCGTTTCCGCCGTGTAAGGGATGCGAATGGCAAATTGGTCCCATCCCAACCGATGAAAGATTATCATCCGGGGCAGGGTGTTTATCGCTCGTCTTATAAAAATGCTCTTCGCTTGGCTGCGACGAAAACAAATAAAGCGTTTCGTACTGCCGACTACGAGCGTTGGCAGAATATGGATTTTGTGACTGGTATAGAGGTGGAGCGTTCGCCGACGAATCACGGGCCGTGTCCTGTGTGTGATGCCAAGGCTGGCAAATATCCGAAAGATTTCAAGTTTACCGGATGGCATCCGCACTGTATATGTGTGGCTACACCGATTATGATGGATCATGAGGAGTTCGCTGAATGGTTGCTTCATTAAAGAAAATGAGGGCAACGGGGATTCTGTAGTAAAGTGGCAGTTTACAGAATACACCCGATGCCCTCTAAATTGTTTACTCAATTGCCACGTAATATCTCTATTATACTTTCGCTTTTTGTGCCTGTAGTTTCGAATTTAACTTCTCAGCCTCCTTTTGCATGTTCTCGGAAGCGTGCTTGATGTAGTATAGCATTCCTTCGGTTCTTCCTATCTCTCGACCGGAATTGAATGCGGCTTGCAGTTCTGGAGTGGAGTACTTTCCCATTTCGGAGGGTTGGGCCGTTGGTTGTTGGGTACTATTATTTCCCGACAAACAATTCTTCGATGGATTACGCATATCTTTTTTAGAATGTTTGTTTTGATAGAAAATAAAAACGGTTTCACCTTTCCCGTTGCGTTACACCATCGAGGCAGTGGGGTCATTAAACCTTCACACGGGGGTATGAAACCGTTATATATGCTAAACCTACGAATATAAAATATCCGTAGTAATTAAATTTGGTAGCATATCTACCTCGATGTATGTAACGCACCACAAAGATGAGCACTAATTCTGAATCCCACAAGAAAAAATAGAAATACCTTTGCGTTTTCATCTTGTTGTGCTATTTTTGCGTTATGTGGAAAGAGAAATTAGGAAACTATTTGATTGATGTCTCGAAATATATCTTTACAGGTGTAGTGGTAGCGTCTTTATTCAAGGATATGGAAGATAATAAGTGGCTGATTTATGGCCTAGGCTTTACGTCTTCTATTTTAGCCTTAATAGCAGGATTGGTATTAACGAATAAGAAAAAGGAGGATAAGTAATGGGAGCTATAATTGGATTCGCCGTGATAGGCATACCTTGTGCCGCATTTTTGATCTATTGCCTTACGCCTTCTGGCAAACAATGGCTTAGATCCAATCACATGATTTGACAAGATAGATTCTTATAGGAATAATTGAAATGAAGCCTGCCGGTTGTCCGGTGGGCTTTTTTTATACCCGGAATTTTCTTTCTCTCCCTTATATTTTAAACAGAAAACTCTTATGACAATTTTAGATTTAATCAAGGCGGCATGTAAGACAAAAGGCGTGCCGGAGAAGTATGCGGAACGTATTCAAAAGACGTTCAAGATTGAGAAAGCCGAGGGGATGGAGGCTTTCGTGGACCTGTTCAAGGATAATATTCTTCCGGCAATCCAAGAAGCGGAGAATGAAGCTAAGACTACGGCTGAAACGGCCGCTGTCGCCGCTTATGAAGCCAAGCATGGGTTGAAGGATGGTAAACCGGTAGAAGATCCGGATAAGAACAAGAAAACGGAAGAAGAGCTGTTGAAGGATCTTAGCCCGGAACTGAAAGCTTATCTGGAAAGTATGAGGAAGAGCGTCGATGATATGGCTAAGAAGGTGGGCGATTCCATTACCAACTCGGCAAACGAGGCTAAGAAAGAAACAGTCCGTAAGCAGTTGAAGGATGCCGGTCTTCCGGATAACTGGCTGGGACGTGTGGACTTGGCTTCGGAAACCTCTATCGAGGATCAAATCAAGGCGCTTTCCAAAGAGTTTACCGGAATCCAGCAAAAGGCGATCGATGATGCCGTGGCCCGTGGTGATTACGCTCCCGGTTCCGTGAATCTTCCGGAGCGTTCCGAGGCGGATTGGGCGAAGCTGATGGATCAGGATGCCGACAAGAGCGCGAATAATCCCGGTGTGGTGAACCTGGGTATTGAATAATCCAAGAAAAGTGTAACGTTATGTACAGAAAAAGAGAAAGAGAATTCCAGTATCCTCCCGGAATTGAAAAGATTATTGAGGATGTGATCGGCGGTGGGACGATTGACCGCCGGGATTTGCGGAACGCTTTGTTCAATGGCAAGTCGTTGGACGAGCTTCCTCCGATCGTGATCGTGGTGAAAGATCCGGAAACGGGATTGTATCATGTGTTGAAAACAGCGTTGGTTTCAGAAGCGGCCGCTGCCGATGCGACAGCGTATAAGGTAGCCAAGAACCATCTGTTTGGTGTGGGTGACTTCGTGACGATTGGTGGAGCTTTGACAGGCGCGTCCGATAAGATCACGGCTATTGATAAGAGTAATGCGGAGTTTGATACGATCACGTTGGAAGCGACTATCGGTGCTGCCGCAAAAGGTCAGGTATTGGTTCAGGCTAAAGACAAACAGGCTGCGAAAGCCGCCAAGTTGCCTTATGATGGCGAATTGGTTGTCACGATGAATAAAGTCGACTTGACTGTAGCCAACCAGCAGTCCGGGTTACTGGTAAGAGGTACGGTAAACGAATCCTGTATGCCGTTCCCGGTAGATAAGGACTTGAAGGCATTAATGTCGTTTATCCGTTTTGTGTAATCCATTAAAATCAGATATATGGAAAGAAGTTTAATTAAGCAAGTGAATAAAAAGAACATGGCGGCCCGTTTGAATACCCGTCATGTGAAACCGGTTGTCTTCCCGAACTTCTTCGGGGTGAAAAGAAAGACCTCGTTGAAGTGGGAGACTCTGACCGGTGAGAAAGGCGCTCCGGTAATGGCAGACGTGATCTCTTTCGACGCTTCCGCACCGCAGAAGACCCGTGAGGTGATCAGCAAGCTGTCCGGCGATATCCCGAAGACAGCCGTCAAGCGTGGCATGAACGAGAGCGATTACAACGAGTATAAGCAATTGGAACGTGACGCGCAAGGTGACGCGGACCAGTTGGCATTGTTGAATCTGGGTTTCAAGGATCAGGATTTCGTGTATAACTCCGTTCGTGCCCGTTTCGAATGGTGGTGTATGCAGCTCATGAGCCGTGCGGGTTTCCATTTGTCGGCAAAGAACAATGGCGGTGTCGTTACGGCTGAGTTTGTCGGTTGCGGTATGCCGAAGAAGAACCAGCGTAAATCTACTACGGACTGGAGTAACGCTACAACGGCCAATGGATTGCAGGATATTGAGGATACGGTTGTGGCCGCTTCTGCCGAAGGGGTGACGATCCGTTACGTTGTAATGCATGTGGCTGATTTCTCTTTGCTAAAGAAACAGAAATCCACGTTCGACACGTTAAAGGCATGGGTTAATTCGTCCTCCAAGATATTGGTGACAAAGAATCTCATCAACGAGTATCTGGCCGAGCAGGAGATCCCGGTGAAGATCATTACCGTGAACCCGGCTGTCCGTATCGAGGATAGTGCCCATCGTCGTAAGACGATCAATCCTTGGGAGCGTAAGCGTGTATGCTTCTTGGAGGATTTGAAGGTGGGTGACATTCAGCATGGGCCGATCGCCGCCGAGTCTTCCGCTACCTTGCAGAAAATCGCTCTCATGGTTAAGCAGGATTGGATCTTGGTAACCAAATGGTCTGAGCTGGAACCGTTCAAGGAATGGACGAAAGCGGAAGCGAACGCTATTCCTGTCGTGAATGATCCGGATGCCATGTTCATCATGAAAGTGGATGGGAAGGATTGGAACGCTTCCGAGGATACCGAGGGTACGGATGATATCCCGGCGACATTCTTGGGTGAAACCGTCGAACCGGAGGATCAAACGATTCAGGATACTGAAAACGGAGAATAACAATCATGGCTAAGACGATTCGAGATACGATACTCGCTTATCCCGGTCTGGCTGACTGTGAAGATTTTTTGGATAACGTCGTTTTGCCGGGACGCGGTTTTGAAGGTACAGAAGATAGTAAGACGATCGATATCCAAAAACAAAAGCTGGTGGCCGCCGACCTTTATTCCATGGTCGGCGGTCTGCCGGACTTCACGGAAAACAAGCTCTCTATCACGTATCCCCGTGCATGGTATGACGCTACGGCGAAACGACTATACCGGGAGGGAGGAGAACCGGAGAAAGCGGAATTGATAGGCAATAAGATCGAGGTACCCAAAGGAAGGGCGAGAAACAGATGGTAAAGCGATATTCACATACTGCGATAGTGACGATTCAATCCTGTCAATTGGTCAAAGGGGAATTGGTTGCCGGTAAACCGACGGAAATAGAGGTCACTGGGCAATACTACCCGTCCAATAGTGGACAGCAGTTGAAGCGGAACGTCGATGGAAGAGAGTTCATCGTGCATGGTGAGTTTTCGACCAAAGCCCGTCCTGTGGAAAACGCGAAGCATATCCGGATTGACAGTATCGCTCTCGATGTGGATATCATTAGCTGGGAACCGTTTCAGACTCACTCTGTAATCTATGTGTAGTTTATGGCAAGGAAAGGTGGTTTGACTCCAATGTGGAGTGATAGGGAAGTAGGGCGTTGGTTCGATTACTATGTGGATCGGGCGGAAGAGCGGATATACAAGTTATTGCAACGTGCCGGGGAAGAGTTCGTGAAGATCGCTCGAAAAAAAGGGAACTATCAGAATCATACCGGTAACCTCCGTAGCTCAATCGGTTATGTGATCGTTAAGGATGGCGATATATTGACCGAGAACTATGAGCAATCCACGGAAGGAACGGATAAACAGACCGGTATCAGGGAAGCGAAACGTTTGGTTTCCGAGCTGATCCCTCTTTATAAAAGGGGCTGGGTATTGATTGGTGTAGCCGCTATGCCTTATGCCAAGTATGTGGAAGCAATCGAAAATCTGGATGTTATCTCTGTCTCCACGGAACATGCCGAGGATTGGATCAAGAAACAGAGTCGAACGTTATTTGATAAACTCGCTGAGAAAGGATATTGAACATGGCAGATCAGTTTGATATAGTGGATATCGTATATAATGCGGTTGAGCCGGCGAGTACGGGCTTTATCCTGTATAAGGATCAATCCGGCGATGGCGAGAAAAGAAATCATATCACGATCCGCTCTCTGGCCTTGAATGGGAAAGATTATGTCAACAAGGGATCGATAAATATCAATATCTTCGTCAAGAGACCCTCGAAAGGCGTATCGGATCGACAGTTGATGATAGAGACCGTACGAGGCGTGAGGTTCGTGTTGCGGGATATCAAGCCGCCGTTGGGGATGTATTGGAAATCTCGGATCGTCTGGTCTGAGCCTATGGGCGAGGCCAAGGATGGCTTCGATTGTACGAATATTAGATTAGAGGTTATAACAGAATTAGATTAGTGATATGGAAAGAAGTTTAGCGCTGGATGTGGCGTATTTAGGAGTTGCGGAACCCGGGGATGGCGTAGCCGGTACCGAGTTCACCCAATGCGTTGACGTGGATACGGTGACGTTCAATTTCTCGGACGCCAAGGAGCTTAGTTTTACGTCCATGGGACATGAGGACCCTTGGGCGGTGGTGAGTCGGAAAGGAGATCCTTCCAGTATAGAGTTCACTATCCCTTCTCCCACGAGCGACGAGATGAAAATGTTTTGCGGGGGAACCGTTTCCGGTGATAAATGGGAGGCTCCCTTGTCTACGCCCTCGATATTGAAGACGATCAGGCTACAGAGCCTACCGTACCAAGGTAAGTTCACGGAATATGTCTTTGTCAAGTGCTCTGTGTTCGGGAAGATCAGCCAAGCCCCGGATAAGGAGAATTGCGATCTCTTATTGGTAAAGGCCACGATCATGACACCGGTATCGGCGGCCGGCAAACAAGCGTCCCCGTATAGCAGGGCGGTGAAGGCCGTGTCGGAAGACACGGAATGATGTTTTTTGTTTAGGTTGTCTAGAGCCTCGGTTTTTGCCGGGGCTCTTATATTTTAGAGGAAAATGATTATGAATGCGGAAGGAATTAGAGAGATTGCTAAAATGCAGTGTTCGATTGATGGTTATTCATATTTTCTTAAAAACTTATATCTAAAATTGATTTATCCCAATAAGGAAATAGCCTGTGTTTCTTCTGGTGATGATATTAGTGAAGCTATTTGGCAGGAGGTTGAGAAATTACAAAATCGATTAAAAGACTATGAGCGTAAAGCGAGCACTACAGATTGAGAGCGACGTGGTGACAAGTCGGTCAGTCGTGATTCCTTTCGAGTTCAAGCCGGAGACGATCCCGGCGGGTAAGAACGTTGGTGATAGTATCGTTATCACCCCGATCACGGTAAGGACCGGGTTTAGGATACGGCCGTTACTCTTGCGGATTGACAAGGCGGACAAGGATGCTATCGTGGCTCATAAGGATGTTACGTTTGATAGTGTACTGTCGGAGTTGATGGCGAAATATGACGAGTTGATCTTTGAGATCGTATGTTTGGGTATCCATAACAAGAAAGGGGACATGCCCGCTTGGTTCCGGGAGGTACTGAAGGATAATTGTACATGGGAAGACCTGTATATCCTTTTGAACGCTATTCTCTTTCGTCTGGGTTGTAACCCTTTTTCTCGTACTATCATAGCTTTGGAAGCTGTGAGCCCGTTAAGCGAAGAGGAGATAATAGCCCTTCAAGAAAACAACGAGACTTGGGTAGGTCGGAGCCGGTGACGCAAAGTAGCTTCATGTTCCTTGTACTATGTAACGAGGCGTTCGGGTATACGCATGAGCGGACATTGGACAGCGATCTGGCGCTTGTCATGTCCATGCTACGGGAACATGGTTATTTGGTGAACGACCGGAACAAATCACTGCTCATGGACGATGATGAATCCGGGGATAATCATGGCGAGTGGGTCGAGGTAATCGATTTCGATACGGGAAAAAAGAAAAGGGTTCGAAGAATGAGCCCGGTATGATATATATTACTTTGCGTAGAGAACGTTTGTCATAGTGATTTTGGTTGTAAAAAAACCGACGAACCGTGAGGCTGGTCGGTTTTTGTTCTCTGTAAATGTGTCAAGATCTTCAGAGTGTCTGCTCGATAACCAGAGCGGTGTCTTCTAGCGAAAAGTAATTGGGTAACGCTCCGGATGGATTATGCTGTCAATCTCAAGATCCACATCAATTGCGTCCCAACGCAACGAATCCTCGTCTGGCATGGTCACGTCCAATACATCCGATACTTTTGCATTTCTGAACCAAGGGTATCTGTCATACGATAGATAATATTCCTTCCCTCCTACGAAAAGGAGGATACCGTGTGCATTAATCATTGTTACTCCCGCAGGGGTTGTTCCATTCATTTTTTTATTATATCGAGGCCGGACAAGCTGCATGAGAATATTCGTTGGTATCTATAAGATGGATATTCAAAACATCTTCAATATCAAAAAGAGTGCTGGTTGTAAAGTTGTGGTCTCCTCTTAACCATTTGGATATCTCAGAGGGACGTTTACACATTTTCTCGGCAAATTCCTTTTGGGATAGACCTTTCCTTTTGATACCTTCTGCAATTTTTACAGCAAGCATCATACGTCTTTCCATGTTCTTGGCTCTTTTCGTGTCTATATTGCCAAGTACTGTATCCAAAATAGATGTATTGTTCATATTTATTCCTCCTTCAATTTTAAATTACCTAAGAAAAAACCGTTATCATCGAGATGTATATCCTTGTTTTTGATGGCTTCTGATATGATTCTGGATATTCGAACCACTGTTTCAGCTTCTTTTTTTAAGGAAGAACTTTCTTGATAAGCTCTAATGTTTTTGGGCTTATATCCTCCACCTCCAACAATGATAGCAACGTTAGCAAATCGAATACAATAGATTCTTAATTTTTTGTCAGGACTATCAAATAGAGCGCAAACACCATCTCCCGGTTTCCCTTCATTTAGCTTGAAAAAGTGTTCGGCTGCCCCCGTTTTTGTAGCCATAATTTTCAATTTAGATACGATATCTTCTATTTCGGTTGGGTATTCAGAATAGTTGTTCTGAAGAAATTGTTCAAAAACGCTCTGATCCTCTTGACCGAGAATAACAGAATATATCTGAGCCTTTTTGCCTGACAGTTGCTTTATCTTGATAATCTCGAATTCCACGATAATTTTTCTTTTTACAAAAGAACGAAGAAAAAGCGACAAGGCAAAAGAAAATGTCGAAAAAGATAACTTATAAGTGAATTTTTAACGGTTGACAGTCTCACATGAAAGGCTATCCTATATTTTACCATAAACGCATTATGGGAATCAGAAATAGGGAGGGTAGTCTGTACATGGTAACCGGCATCGATAACTCCGGCTTGTATGAAGGAAAGCGTGAAGCACTAGGGATTATCAAGACCTTGGCCGGTGAGATCACGTCTTTTGACGTATTCGGAGGTATCGGTATCAGTGCGGCGACGGCGTTCGCCAAGGCCGCGAAGAGCTCATACGACTTCGAGAAGGAGTTCCGGAAAAACATGCTGGAAGTAGCGACCATTTCCACGCAGGTAACGGATGATATGACCGGTTTCATGAATCAGGTCATGTCCATAACCCAAGAGATACCGATCAAGGCTCCGGAGGCCGCCAAGGCGTTATATAGCATTGTCTCCGCCGGACATGACGGGGCGGATGGTATGAAGATCCTAGAAGTTTCGGCTAAAGCTGCCGTGGGAGGACTTACGGAAACGGAAACGGCCGCCGATGCCATTACGACAATCCTGAACGCTTATAAGATGTCAGCGGAGGAGGCCGATACAGTCTCGGATCAGCTTTTTACAACTGTCCGATTGGGTAAGACTACATTTGGCGAATTGGGAGCCTCCATAGCTCAGGTTGCGCCTATTGCTGCTGCATACGGAATTAGCATCGATCAAGTGTTGGGTGCGGTTGCATCCTTAACCAAGCAAGGAACGCCGACAGCTCAGGCAATGACGCAGATCCGGGCGGCTATCCAAGGCGTAGCCGGAGAACTTGGAGATGCTGCATTCCAAGGCCGTACTTTCCAAGAGTCATTGCAGTTGATTAACGAGAAGGCCGGCGGTTCCGCTTCCAAGATGAAGGAAATGCTCGGTACGGATGAAGGGTTGGCCGCTACATTGGCATTGACCGGAAAGAATGCTAAGTCGGCGGCGAGTGATCTTGAAGAGTTGCAAAGCTCTTTAGGGGCTACGGAAGCCGCGTTTGAGAAGATGAAGGACGAAGTAGGTAATCAAATGACGCTTCTGTCGAATAATATCCAGGCGGCTTTGCGTCCGATGGGGGAAATGATATTGAAAGAGGTATCTGGTATAGCTAAATCTTTTAATGAGGCTTTTGAGAGTGGAGATTTGGAACGTTCTCTTACGACATTGAAATCTTTGTTAGAAGTTTCAGCCGCAGCGTGGGGGGCATACAAGGTTTCTGTTATTGCGGCAATGGTTGCAGAGAATCTACGTTACCAGTCCTCTTTGGCTCACATGCAAGGTATGACAAAAATGCAAGCTCTTCTTGCTGTATTGAAGGGGAAAACGGATGCGTTGACGGCTTCTTTACTAAAAAATCCTTATGCGTTAATGGCTGCGGCAGTCGCGGCGCTTGGCGTTGCGTTGTATAAACTATGGACTTATCAGACAAACGCTCAGAAGCAACAAGAGAAACTGAATAAGACGTTTAGCGAATTTACGGTAGAAGCCGCCAAAGAGGAACGTTCTTTAAATAGTTTGTTTGAAGCATTGAAACGTACAAACTCCGGAACTGAAGAACGGAAGAAGATGATAAAAGCGGTAAATGACCAGTATGGCCAATATCTTCCGAAGCTCTTGACCGAAAAGAGCAGTCTGGAAGAGATAAACGAAGCTTATTCAATAATCAATACTTCCATAAAGGAACAGATCGCATTGAAAATAAAAAATTCGGCAACGGATGAAATTGTAACTTCCGGTCTGAAAGAACAGGTTTCGGCAGTATCCGAGATTCGTAAATCCTTAACAAGTAGGGTTAAGAATGTCGGGTTGGTAGATTCTATTGTGGATGAAATCAAGCAAACGACCGATGAGTTCCAGAAAGCCGGTTCAACTTGGGAAAAAGCATGGCAGCAGGCTTATTTCAATATTCAGCGCAAATATACCGGCAAAGTAAAATTGGGGAACGACTTCGCTTCTTCAATGGAAGATTACGTGAAGAGCGTTTTCAATACGGAGCAAGCTGTTTCTATGATAGAAAAACAATATGCTCCTTTTATTTCCAGGATTAAGGGTTTAAATGAAAATGTAGAAGAAGCAGTATCGACAACAGAAACAAAAACAGTTGTAAGTGAAGATGAAAAAGCATTGAAGTTGCGCAAGAAACTTCAACAAAAGATACAGGATGAACTTTTGGCTCTTCGTCGTCAAAATCAGCAATCTGAGATTGACTTGATGAAGGAAGGTTCCGATAAGAAGATCGCCCAGATAAACCTAGACTATGACAATGAGATCGCCGCCATACTTACCAAGGAAAAAGAGTGGAAAGACGCTCAAGGCGGCAAACTGACTAAAGAACAGACCGTGGAGATTCATACAGCCTTGGTGAACTCATATGTCAAACGGGAGCGATCGACCTCTAATGTAAATAAGGAACAACTGGAGGAAGAGAAACGTGCCATGAACGAGTACCTGAAAGAATATGGCTCATATTTTGAAAAGCGTCAGGCTATCACAGAACTTTATAACGAGAAGATGGCCAAGGCTACTACCGAGGGCGAGAAGCTGTCCCTTGGTGAAGAGATGAAGAAAGAGCTGGCTGCCGTCGATGACGAGGCCCAGAAGAAAACGTCCATCATCACGAAGCTATTCTCCGACATGAGCAAGAGGACGGTGGTCGATATACGGTCTATCTCCAAGGAGGCGCAGGCCATGCTTGATTATATCAATGAGGGCGAGTTCAAGACCGGTTCCGACGGAAAAGGCTTGTTCGGCCTGACCAAGGAGCAATTTGATATCCTTTCCAAGTCCCCGGAGAAGTTACAGGCCATAAAGGACGAGATCGCCAACGTCAATAAGGAGGCCGATCAGATGGATACGTCTTTCAACAAGGTATCGAACGGCCTTAAAAAGGTGTTCTCAGCCGGGGATGATACAAAGAGACTAAAAGAAGGCTTAGCTGAGATAGATGCCGGCATGAGTGATATCATGCAAGCCGGACAGTTCCTCTCCGACACGTTCTCCAAGTTAGGTGACGCTTTCGGTAGTGACCTTATGTCCGGTATTGCCGAAGGCTTGAATGTGGCCATGGACGCAGTCAACTCCGCCATGGACGGGGCGAAAGCCGGCGCGATGTTCGGACCGATCGGTGCGTCCGCCGGTGCGGCCATTGGGGTGGTCACATCCCTTGCCTCCTCTATCGCCAAGATTCATGACAAGAAGAACGAGAGTCGTATCCAGCGTTTGCAGGATCAGATCGACACGTTGGACAAATCGTACGACAAGCTGGGCAGGTCCATCGAGAAAGCCTATTCCAAGGATGCCTCCAAGCTTATCGACCAGCAGAATAAGCTATTGGAACAGCAAAAAGTGCTTATCCAAAACCAGATCAAGGAGGAGGAGGACAAGAAGAAAACCGACAATGACCGCATCAAGGAGTGGCGGGACCAGATAGACGAGATCAATAACACCATAGCGGATAACAAGGAGGCCGGCAAGGACGCCATTTTCGGTAGTGACATAAAATCGGCGATCGACGATTTCGCCAACGCTTACGCCGACGCGTGGGCCGCCGGGGAAGACAAGGCGCAATCGGCCAAGGATCTCGTGAGGAAGATGATAAGGAACATGGTCACGGAGTCGATCAAGGCCGCCGCTTCCGATCCCATGAAAGCTATACGAGAGAAATTGCTCGAGTTCTGGTCCGACGATTATATCAGCGACTGGGAACAGGATTATCTGGATCGGAAGGCGCAGGAGCTGGCCGACGACCTCGACCGTAAGTTTGGTTGGGCCGACAAATATTTCAATACCGGTAACGCGGTAGAGGAGGACGACGGGCGTACGGCCTCGTCCAAGGGCGTTGGTTCCATCTCCCAGGAGTCCGCGGACGTCATAGACGGTAAGATGTCGACCCAACTTATATTTTTAGATAGGACGTTGGTGCAAGTGACGGGTATAGCCGACCAGATGCGCTTCATCTACGACCTCCAGACAAGGGGCTGGAAGAACGTGGAGGCGATCAAGGACCTGTCCGGGAAGGTGTCGGAGAACACGGCCAAGGTAGCGGAGATCTCCGGACGTATAGAGGCCCTATCCGAGAAGATAGAGGCGAATACCAAGTCGGCGGCCTCCGGTATAAAGACTATTAACGACAAGGGTATATTAATGAGATCAAGATAATGATGGAGACGGTTAACGACATAATCAAATCGGCCCTCTCGCTCGGGGCATGCAGTGGTTCTAACGGGGTGACGGACTGGAGAAGCCTCGTGTGGCTGTTCTTCAGCCCGCAGGGGCGTGAGTTTTGTGCGGAGAATGATTTCCCGTCGTTAGACATGTTCCGTGGCATGGCCGGTCACGTGATGCCCTACGGGGTGTACGTTGACTCCGGCCACGTGTACGTAACCAATCCCGGCAATATTGCCGTGATAGGTGATACGGATGCGGTGATAACGATAGACGATAACGAGCGTGTTCACAAGGTGATCCTCATGCACGGCGGCAAGGCTAGGGTTGTGGCGAGCGATTACGCCGTGATCCTGCTGGTGAATATCGGGGGAGAGGTTGAGATAAACAAGGATAATACCGTGGTGATCTTATGAGGGGTGAGTTATACATAGACGGCAAGGACGCCTACACCGATTTCGGCGTATGGATCACGGAGGGAGGTTACGACGGCCTTCTCCCGTTCCCCGAGCTGGTGGAACCGGCTAGGAACGACTGGCCGGACGAGGACGGCATAGAGCCGGACTTGGAAAAGCCCACCTTGAAACCACGGGAGCTCAACATCACGTTCGTCCGCAGCGTGGACGGAAGATCCGCCGGCGCTCTCGTCGAGCACCTATCGAAGTCCGGGTATCACCTCTTCCGTATCCCCTCGCTGGGCAGGGAGTGGAGCTTGCGACTCATCCAGAGCCCGGCGTATGAGGATTGGGACACGTTGGAGGCCTTCACGTTACGGTTCGCCGAGGATCAGCCCGTAAGACCCTTGTCCGTGGTGATCCCGGAGGGTAGAGCGTATGTTCCTCCATCCGAGTACGAGCTGGACGGCGTACCCTTGGATCGATACGGCGTGATGGTGACGGAGGGCCGGGACGAGATCATGAGATCCCCGACCGTGAAGACTAACCTGTCCCGTACGGTACTGGACGTTGACGGTAGGATCTACGATGCCGGCAAGGTGGTGTATAATAGCAAGGAGGTCACTCTTGAATGCTGTCTCATCGCCGGCTCAATGACGACATTCTGGAGTTGTTACGACGCTCTGTTGGATGCCTTGATCCAGCCGGGCGAGCGTTCGCTGTACGTGGATTACAACGTGGAGGAATACCCCTGCTACTACAAGAGGACGTCCGGCTGGAAGCTTGAGAGCCTCCGGGGGCGTGTGGTGGTGACATTCAACCTCACGCTGGAGTTCACGGTGTTCCGGATGGATGGTATCGATTACCTGCTGGCTACCGAGGCCGGGGAACTGGTGGTCACGGAGGACGGGGAGTATTACATAGACTTGAACATATATGCCGATTAAGAAAAAGAAAATATCAGAACTCACGCTGGCTGACAGCCTTACCGGTCTGTACACGATCGGTTGTAAGATCATAGACGGCATACAAACCAGCGTGAAGGTGAGCCTCGGAACCATCCAGACGGCTTACGAGAACATGCTCACGGAGATCTCCAACGCCCGTGCCGCTACCAAGGCGGCTAATACGGCGGCCTCCAACGCCAACACCGCTAAGCTGAACGCCGAGGCGGCCACGTCAAAGGCTAATACGGCCACGGCGAACGCCATCACCGCAACAGGGAACGCCAATACCGCAACCGGTAAGGCTAATACCGCGGCTGATCTAGCCAATAAAGCCGCGGCTAACGCTAATACCGCCCACGATGGGCTAGAGAAGATCAAGGAAGATACCGAGATCGCAACTAAAAACGCAAATGACGCGGCGAAATTGGCGAATGAGAAAGCTTCTTACGCCAACACGCAGGGTAACTTCGCCAAGACACAGGGTGACCGCGCGCAAGAGCTGGCCGACCACCCGTGGAAGGTTGGCGATAACGGCAACTGGTGGAAATGGGATCTGGATGGGGACAGGTATGTCGATACGGGCATCCTCGCTAAGGGAGGCGTCTTGTACCCGACCTTCACGATCAACCCCGCCGACATGACGCTGGTGATGTCCTACGAGGACGAGGTGTCACCAAACCTTGTCAAGCTCAACCAAGAGACCGGTGAGCTGTATTTGAACGTATGACCAAAAAAAGGAAGGAGGAATTATAATGAGTCAGATAGTATTGGGGAAGGTGGCGTTCGTCGATAAGGGCGTTTATGCCACGGCGAGTACGTACAACACCTTTGATTTCGTCGTCACGGATGATAGCTGCTACCTCTGTGTCAAGGACGGAAACAAGAACCACCCCTTGACCGATACGGCTTGGTGGAAATGTATCGCCCGTGGTACGCAGGCAACGGAAGCGGCCAAGACCGCCCTTGCGGAGGCGAATAAGGCTATCGAGGCCACGAGGAACGCTATCTCTGCTGCGGGTTTGGCTAACGCTAAAGCGTTGGAGGCTGGGAAACAGGCTGATTTGGCCGGTCGAGCATCTGATGAGGCTTTGGCTGCCGCTGTCGAGGCTGAGGCGATGATTTCCGAGGGCAATGCGCAGATCGCTTCCATGAAAGCGGTCGAGCAATCGTTGATGAGTCAAGCGCTTCTTGCCCCTACCCGTATGGAGCTGAAATATGTCAAGAGGATAACGTTAGGGAATGCCGTCGCCCAGAAGATAGCCGTGAGTCTTTTTCCAGCTTATGTATTACCTAATGTGATATTTCAACAGGCGTTTTATTCCGGTGATGCGTTGTACGTGGACCCACGTGGAAACTTGACTGTCCGTAAGACCGGCACGGCCACGATCCACGTTATCCCGTCGCATAACACCTCGTTGTCCCAAACGATAGTCATTGAGGTTACTGCCCCGGTCATTCGTAAGGCCGGTAGCGTGATGAGATTTTTATCCGGTAGCCGGATACGAAAGGTATAATTGTCTAACATTTTAATATACAGAATCATGTCATTAACAACAGCAGAGGAGGAGAAGGTACGCGCTATCATCACGGCCTTCGATAACGGCAAGACGATCGACCAGCTGCCCTTGGCCGACACGAGCCAGCCCTCCAAGTATTTGATCGAGGGAGTGTCCAAGGAAACGGGCGAGTCGGTTAAGATCCCTTTCGCCGACGCGGTATCGATCGTGAACAAGCACGTCGCTATCCGTCGCTGGAAACGTGGTCAGGGCACGCCAGTCGGCGAGGCTTACGGTAATATCGATTTCCTGCGGGATCTTCCCTCCGTGATCGGTCTGGGCTGCTACCTCGTGTCCGTTGACCGTAGCCGGCGTAAGCTTGACCCGACGAACCACCGTCGTTTCGCCGACGGCAGTCCCGCTGCCTTGGACGGCACGATGGGCGATTACCTGTGGTGCTGGAACGCCCACTACTACTCTTGGTGGGTTGACTCCACCTATTATTACGAGGCTGTCAGCCCGACCCCGATCGAGGGTCATTTGAACTATTACATCCCGGCCGGGGGTACGTCGGCCTTGGGAGCCGGCGTCATGGACCGTACGAGCGGCACGTTGGTCTCCGTCGTCAGTGACGATCCCCGTTATCGTGGCGGGAACAACGACGCGACGAGGGACGGGAAGCACAACACGCAGCTAGGCATGGTTGCCACGAACATGAACGCCGCAGCTTTCGGCACGGCCGCCCGCAAGAAGGGTGAGGGCTGGGAATCCGGCTGGTTCGTCGCGAACAGCGTCGTCGGTTATCTCTACCGCCTTATCATGGGTACCCGTGATTGCCAGTCCGCCTTGAATCCGGTAAAGGACTCCAATGGCCTATATCAGGGCGGTACCGGTAAAGGTGTTACCGAGTGGTCTTGGGATCCTTGGTCGAGCCATAACGGTGGTTATCCGATTATTCCGACGAGCGTAGGGATCGAGTTGGGGGACTCGGTCGGCGTGAGCGACTACGCCGTGAAGGGCTCGGACGGTGGTACCGTCCACCAAGCGCACGTCCCTTGCTTCCTAGGCTTGAAGAACTTCTACGGGCATATCGGTCTGATCGAGCGTGGCGCTTTGATAAACAAGCTGTCCGACGGTAGCGGAGATTATTATGTCGCCCCGTCCCTTTACTCGGCTTTCAACATCAACTCGATCGAGGGTCTGATAAAGGCCGCGAAGGTTCCTAAGAACGATCCCAGTGGCTGGAAATATATCACTGAGCTCAGTATGCAGAATCTATGCTCCGCCCCGACTGTCGCCTCCGGCAGCTCCAGCACCTATTATTGCGACGGTTGGTATAACGACAACGCTACATCCGGCCTTCGCTGTCCGTTCCGTCGTGGTCATGCGAGCAGCGGTGCTCATGCCGGCTTAGCGTACCTCTATGGTTACTATGCGGTCTCGTACGCTAGCGTGTACTGGTCGTCGCCCCTCTGCTATTTTGCAGAGGACGTAAGCCCGGTCCCCGTGCAGTACTAGCGTTCTTCGTGTTCGAGTGTTCTTCGTGTCCATCAGGGTGCGAAGCGCCCGAGCACCCAAGGCACGTAAGTGCCGCATCTTAGTTCTTTGACATGTTGTTTCCGTTCCTGTTTTATTTTTCCCGCCGTAAGGCGGTCGCACTTGAAAAATTAAATATTACCTTTGTTCCGCCTATTGATTGGGCGGGTTGTCTTCTCTGACGTCCAGTTCCGGCCTTCGCTGTCCGTTCCGTCGTGGTCATGCGAACAACGGTGCTAATGCCGGCTTAGCGTACCTCAATGGTAACAATGCGGTCTCGAACGCTAACGTGAACTGGTCGTCGCCCCTAACATGCCGAACGAGGATTTTTTATATGAAGTGGAGAAGGGACCTTGTCACTTGACAAAAAAGCGAGGCTAAAGGTATAGTCCCGGTAGGTTTAACCGACGGCTCATGACCCGATGGCAATTGCAGACACTAGACACTATTAGACACTAGAGACACGAATGAGGAGAAAAGGTGGCTTTTCCGGGAATATAGCCCGGAAGGATAATTATTTTAAGGCTTTTGATCATGCCAGCAAGAACAAGCATGGTAAAAAGGCCATAACAAAATTCGAGGCGGACTTGGAAAAGAACCTTTCCGATCTCCTATACTCTTTTGAAAACGGGACGTTCGTAACCTCCCCGTATCGTTTCATGACCGTCCATGAGCCGAAAAAACGTCTTATCGGGATGCTCCCTTTCCCGGATCATGTCCAGCACTGGGCGATGCTCAATGAGGTGGAGGATTATTTTACGAGATCCTTCTCCGCGTATACCTACGGAGGGGTGAAAGGACGCGGTCCCCACGCCTACATGAGGATGATCCGGAAGGTCCTGAGAAAATATCCGGAACGTACCACCGACTATCTCCTGTGCGATATCCACCACTTCTATCCGACCGTCAATCACCCGGTACTGAAAAGCCAGCTCAGGACACGTATCAAGGATAATCATTTATTGCGAAGGCTTGATGAGATCATTGACAGCGTCGAGGGGGATACCGGTATGTTTCCCGGCACGAAGCTGGCGCAGTTCTTCTCGCTTGTCTATCTTTATCTTTTCGATCACGATTTGAAGCGGTGCTTCCATGTCGGGGAATGCCCGGCCTTGGTCGGGTATTATACGAGAAGATATATCGAGGAGAGGATGGCCACCGCCAAGACGGACAAGGACATGGAGGAGTTATCCAAGGGGATCCAATACCTCTCGGACAGGTTCAAGGGATATCTGAACCGTCTGGACTTCTGTTACCGTCTCGCCGATGATGTCTTGATACTGCATGAGGACACCGTATTTTTGCACCTTGTCATCGAGTGGATCGGTCTTTATTACGCTAACGAGCTTAGGATCGGTCTTAACCCGAGATGGAAGATCGGGCACGTGACGGACGGTGTCGATACGGGGGGATACGTGCATTTCCCGGATCACGTCCGTGTCCGGAAACGTAACAAGGTGGCTCTCTGCCGTCAGATAGCTAGATTGAGAAAGAAGGGTTTGCCGGACGAGGAGATAAGGAAGAGGGCCTCTTCCCGTATAGGCTTCATCCAACACGCTGATACGAGTAATCTATTAAATAAATTAGGAATGGAAACACCAAGGAAAAGACTGGGACAGGTGATAAGGAATAAAAAAAGTCCGTGGGAGGATCTCCCGGCCGACCGGAAAATGAGATTCGAGGATATACTTTATGATACCCGGATACCGGAGGATAAACGAGGGCTGGAGGATGATAAACTCATAGAGTTGATTGATTATAAAATCGAGGATAGCAAGATCGAGAAAAACGAGGACGGCACGCCAAAGAAGTGCCTCGCCATACGTTTCCGATGGAAAGGCGAGGAGCGTTACGCTTTCACCGGTTCCGCCGTCTTGATTGATCAGGCGCTCACGGACTTCTCTCACGAGGACTTGCCGGTGGATACCGTGATAAAGGTGCTCACCAACAAGTTCGGTAAGAAATTTTTCAGGTTCACTTGACCCGTTGGGATCGCTCTTGGCCGATCCTTCCGGGTCGGCTAAAAAACATTTAAATATATGGAGACAAGAGCGATTTACACGGAGAGAAAGACATTCGTAAAATACGATGACAACCATTACCTGCTATACCTGAACGAGGAGGTCTTGGAGAACCACGTTCCGGAGGGCCACGGGGGCGAACCGGAACCGGAGCCTTGCACGGCTTACGCCTATACCGGCACGTGCGAGGATGGCGGCACGCTGGTCGAGGCTACTTCCGCAAGTTATGACAGTCTCGTGTCCGGATTGATCCGGAGAGAGTATTCCGCCGATCGGGTAGAGGCGATAACGCTGAATAAATTGAGCTCGGATAATGAGAGAAAGGCCGAGTTTGAGGCCGAGTTCGCCTGTCTGGAACGTTACCGTAACGACTGCAAGGCGAGGGTACGTGCCTTGCTGGGTATGCCCGAAAGCGTCTCGAACACCCTTTAAATACCGTTCGAGATGCGTATCTATGATAAGACGGGCGAGGTATTGCTTGACATCCCGGTGGACGATGACAGCTATCGTTACCGGGCGATAGCGCAAGCGAAGAAGGTGGAGCTGCGTTACTCCCTAGTGGATCACGTGGAGCTGCCCACCGGGACGTATATCGAGTACCAGGGGGAAAGGTACACGCTGTGGTACCCTTCGGATTTCAAGAAGGAGGGCACGAGGGTATTCGACTATACCGTCACCTTCGGCGGCAACGAGGAGATCCTGAAAAAATATAAGTACAAGCTGTTGTCCGACAAGCCGTACAAGCTCAAGTTCGTCATGACGGCCACGCCGAGGATGTTCGTGGAGCTGCTGGTGGACAACCTCAATCTCTATGATTCCGGCTGGACGGTCGGCACGGTGATCGAGGCCCCGGAGAAACTGTTGTCGTTCAACCATGAGAAATGCTGGGCTGTATTGGGGCGTTTGGCCGAGGAGTTCGACACGGAGTTCGAGATCGTGGGCAAAACTATCAACCTCCGCAAGGTGGAGTATTACAAGGACGCTCCTCTAAAGCTATCCTACGGAAAAGGTAACGGATTCCTTCCCGGTGTAGGTCGTGCGAACCAAGGCGACAACCTCCCCGTGGAGATCCTTTACGTGCAAGGTGGCGAGCGGAATATCGATTATTCGGCCTACGGAAGCCAGACCTTGCTGCTCCCCAAGTCGCAGGAGCTTTCCTACCAAGGCAGACGCTACAAGACCGACAAGGACGGGATGTATGTCACTCGCGCGGACAAGCCCCTTTCCTCTTATAATGAGGACAGCTACGACGCCAGCGATATATATCCATCCCGGGTCGGTACGGTGAGCGAGACCGACACGGAGCCGGGCGAGGACACGGACGGGAACGATGTCACGTTCTACAACTTCTATGACTCATCGGTTCCCGCCAACCTCAATTTCGAGGATTGCCTGATCGCCGGCCAGACCATGACGGTTATCTTCCAGACAGGCCGTCTGGCGGGCCGTGAGTTCGATGTAAAGTATGTACATGACGGCCGTAAGTTCGAGATCGTCTCGTCCGAGCAGGATGGCATGACGCTGCCGAACGCTTCCCTGTATCCGGAGGTCGGCGACAAGTACGCCGTTTTCAACATATCCCTTCCCGCCGCCTACGTGTGCGACAACGCCACCAAGACCGGGGCGAGCTGGGACATGTTCCGGGAGGCGGTACGCTACCTTTACGAGCGTGAGGAGCGGCAATTCACGTTCATCGGAGAGCTGGACGGCATATGGGCCAAGAAGAATTGGTTGGCGATCGGTGCCAAGCTGGTACCCGGCGGTTATGTTGATTTCAGCGATCCCCAGTTCCAGCCGGACGGTATCCTGATCCGGATCACCGGGGTGAGGGATCACATTAATAGGCCCCACAGTCCGGAGCTTGAGCTATCCAACACGCCGGTAGGCGGTTTCCTGTCCGATGAGTTGGGCAAGCTGGAGAGCGAGGAGGTCGTTAATGACAAGAGGTATAAGGAAGCGTTACAGTTTACCAAGCGCCGTTACCGTGACGCTATCGAGGCGCAAGAGATGCTGGAAGTGGCCTTCGATAATTACTCCAAGGGCATAGACCCGATATGGGTACGTACCATGTCGCTCTTGGTGGGTGATGAGTCCCTGCAATTCCGTTTCGTCAACAGCAAGACCGCTCCTGTGACCGTCATGCCCGATTTCAGGTATGATGACAACACCGGGGTGTTTACCGCCCCAGCTTTGATCTTGCAGCACATGACGCTGGGCATCAGTGATATCAAGGAGTCCCATAAGCCTTCCGAATACCAGTATTGGGATATGGGGGCGTATACGAGTCCCTACTTGGGGGATTACGGGAAACTCTATCTCTATGCGAAGTGCGGCAAGAGCGGTGGGAAGGGGACGTTCGAGATGTCCGGGAGCCCTCATAAGTTCGAGGAGGATGGGTACTATTATTTCTTGACCGGTTTATTGGGGAGCCAGTTTGACGGGGCCCGTTCCTTCGTTACCGTGTACGGTTTCACGGAGATACTCCCCGGCCGGGTGACGGTGGATAGGATTGTCTCGACGGATGGTAATACCTATTTCATACTGAATAAGGGGGATGGCTCTGGCGAGTTTCATGGGCGTATGGTCTTTACCGCCGGTTCGGGGCTGAAAAACCTTGATGAGTGGCCGGAATTGGATCAGTCTATCAAGGAGGCCAAGAAATCCGTGGAGGACCTGAACTATTACGTGGACGGGGCGTTCAAGGATGGTATAGTCACGGAGACGGAGGCCGTAGCGATCGAGAAATACCTGAATACGGTCAATGTTTCCAAGGCCGAGGTCGAGGCCACTTATAAAAAATTATATGAGAATACCTATCTCTCCGGCCCGGCCAAGACCGGGCTTTTGAACGCAAAGGTGACATTGTTCGGGGCGATTGACAACCTATTGTCCTCCATCAATACCGCTATCGTTGACGGCAAGGCGACAGAGGCCGAGAAAAAAGACGTTGACGCCAAGTTCACGGCCTTCAATACCGCCATGTCCTCTTTTAACACAGCCGTAGAGGCCGCAAACAAGGCTATTCAAGATACGCTGAAAGGGTATTCAGATACAGCCATGAAAAAGGCGCAGGACGCTCTTAGCGAGGCGGAAAATGCCAGTAACGCTGCCAATAACGCCCAAGGATCGGCTAACGATGCCCAGAGCATGGCCAATGACAAGGCGAAGGTGTTCTACCAATCCACGGCCCCGAGATCGGGAATGCGGAAGAACGATCTTTGGGTAGACGGCGTGAATATCTATCGCTATAATGGTGAAGGGTGGGTTTTCGCCTCCGAGTACGACTGCACGATTACCGAGATCAATGGCGGCCTCGTGTCCACGGGGGCGATAGCGTTCGGTAATACCGGGGGCATGGCCGCTAGCGGTACCGTAAGGATATGGTCCGGCGGGAACTCCGGGGCGAACGGGGAGCCTCCCGCTTCCCCGACATTCAAGGTGCTCAGTGACGGCAAGGTATATGGCAGCAACTCCATCATGTGCATGAACCGTAATTACGAGGTCTCATGCGGTTTCGCCAGTGACGGTAATAGCGGTGGCGATATCTCGAACCTTGATCCGGGATCTGTCCGTATATGGGTCGGCAGCACTTACGAGCGAAGGGATGAAGCCCCTTTCCGGGTCGGGCTAAGCGGTTTGGTGGCCGCTAGCGGATTGATGCTCTCCAAGCGACATTATATGTATAACGGGGCGTTGGCCATCCACAACGACGGACAAGTCACGCTAAGATCGGTAGATACCGATAATGGTGGTAACCACCTGCGTAATGTCATAATGCAGACGTATCCGAATTACGTGAACTCGGTACTTGATCTGACCGATATATTAGACTCCGCTACGGCGATGAGTGTCCCGCCTATCTTGACATTGAGGTGTGGGCGTTCCGCTTATACCAATTATCCGAGGATATGGATTAACTGCGTGCATAAGGCTGGTTGGGGTTCCGCTTTCCGGGTCGAGTCCCGGTATTTTAATGACGATGGTGCCATGGAGAGAACTGTCATTAATGTCGGCTCCATGATGACACACGCGCAATTGGGGGCGTTAAGCTCTTCGCCCGAGCTATATCCTGTTTATTATGATAACAAAACAGGTTATTTATGTATGAAATACTAATTTAAAAAAATAATAGATATGAAATTGACATTGAAAGACAGGGTATTAATACTCAATAACGTGCTGCCGATGTACGACAATCGCAAAAATATCGGCTTGAAAATATCTATCTCCGGCAAGGTCCAGCTATTGGATTCGGAGCGGAAGGAAGTGGTTATGACCCCTGTTGGTAACGGGGAATACGAGATCTCATTCAAGACCGTGGACGCCATGACAGGGGTCAAGTCCTTTGATTTCACGGACGATGAGTTATGGTACCTGAAACAGCGGGTGGATTACCTTGATCGGCAGGGGATGTTCTCCGCCGAGACGATCGACTCTTATTCCAAGATACTCGACCAGCCTTTTTCCGGGGAGGAATACCAAGATAGATGGAATGAGCTAAAGGGAATAGATCCTATCGCTTAACGGGATATAAGCCTTTATCGGGGGCGGGCAAATAAAAGTCCCCGTATATATTAAAAGAAAACGAGTTATGGGAGTTGATTTGAATACGATATTGGCGATAATCGGTGCGATGGGCGGGATCGAGGGGATAAAATGGGGCATCCGTGCGTGGGCGAACCGTAAGACTAACGCCCGTATAGCGGACGCTCAAGCTGACGTGGAGGAGTTCAAGGCCCTGCGTGAGTATAATGAGTTCTTGCAAAAGCAGTTGTCTGAGAAGGAGGAACGGTTCGTTGAGCAGACCGGACGGCTCCGGCAGGTGCAGGACGAGCTTTTCACCTTGAAGGAGAGTTATTCGGACGTGAAGCTAGAGCTCGCTTTGAAGAGGTGCGAGAAGAAGAAATGCGGTGATCGTGAGCCGCAGAACGGTTATTAATGAAGGAGGATAAGGAATGAGAAATAACAATTTACCCCGGGGATTACGTAACAACAACCCCGGGAACATCAGAAGGAATAGCGATGTCTTCCAAGGCGAGAAGACAAGCTCAGACAAAGAGTTCAAGCAATTTAAATCGATGGCATACGGTTACAGGGCGATCTTCAAGATCCTGTCGAACTACGGCAGGAACTACCATCTAAAGACTATCCGTCAGATGATAGGAAGATGGGCACCGCCGAAAGAGAACCATACGGAAAAGTATATTCAATTTGTATCTGACTACGCTGGAATCCCGGCTGACGATCCGATAAACATCAACGACCGAGAACAGATGATCCAGATCGTGGCAGGGATGAGCCGTTTTGAGAATGGAAGAGAAGCGGATATGTCGGATGTTATTGCGGGGTGGAATCTGTTATGAGAGCATGGCAGATTATATTAATATTAGTGTGCTTGGTAGCCAGTTTCACCGCTGGTTACCATATCCGGGGGGATGTGGCCAGTGATTCGATATCCAAGACCGACACGTTCACCAAGGTGGATACGATACATGACAGCGTTCCGTATCCTATCTATGAGACATTGGATCGGGAGATACAGGTTCCTTTCCCGGTTTACGTGACTCTAGAAGGGAATACCGTCAGGGATACGGTATATGTGCGGGTTCCGATTACGGCCAAGGAGTACCGTACGGATGACTATCGTCTGTCCATTTCCGGATACAGCCCGAGCCTGGACTATATCGAGATATATCGGAAGACGGAATACGTCACCCGTACAATAAATCGAAGATGGGGTGTTGGAGTGATGGCCGGATACGGTGTCGGTCGGAATGGGTTATCGCCATACGCTGGGTTCGGGCTGTTTTACCGGATTTGGTAGGATTTGGTGTCCGGGAGGAAAGGGGAAACCACCCGGTACCGTTAAAAAATTCTGGAAAGTTTTATAGGGAATCGCATTTGAAAACCGCTAAATCTTCAGTTTAACGTAAATTTGATATAATCAGAATAAATTCAATTGTCCGTCATTGATCATCCCGAATGATTCCGAAGCAATCTTGATAGAAATATTCCGGTGTTATATTTGGTGACGGCAAACCTTCTTTCTCTCCGATAACCAACACGACTGCGTCTGCTTTAAAGCAAGAACTCGTGTCACTTTGTGGTTTAAATATTCGCAAATCAAATACCAGCTGATAAAGACCATTCTCGTACAATCATCCTTGAAGATGGCGAACTGATTGGATTAAAGGACAAAAGAATCATCTAGTAATGTTTGGCATGCTTCCTTTTTCTTTTGATCTTCTATCTTTTTGAGATAAGATTGTTCCAAGAGAGTTTCAAAATCAAAGTATTCTTCTTTCAATATAAGGAATTGTTTTATAACTCCCTTGATTTTGCGTTCATAGTATAGAATAGGATTATCAAGATTTAATGTTATGATATTGGACATATCTTCGTTGTTTATTCTTCTGTTAAGTTGATAAAATTCTTTATCAGAGAATTTGAATATGATATATTCCTCTAAATAAAGACATTTGAGTTTATGAGGTGGTGCAATTCCTTTATTATATTCATTCAAATATGGTTGATAACGAGATGTACTAGCTTGGGATTGTTTCAATGTAAATCCAGTTTCGCCTAAAAGGAATTCATTTTCAAAGATCAATAGATATTCATTATTTGCTTTATCAATCTCTATTTGAAAAGAACCAAAATTGAAAGATTCAGGCAAATCAACTTCCTTCTCTGCTTCTTTGATGAGGCAATATTTGTATTTGTTATTTGAAATATAATGTTGTAAAAGGAGCTTATATTCTCTATCCTTATTTGTATAGTCTCTTTTAAAAGTATAGTGCTTTAGAAGTATATCTGTAGTGTTAATTCTTTGTAATTCATAAAATTCTTGTCCGTTACCTTTTATAACTTCCCAAAGTCCATCTAATTTTATTTTTGGGAAACAATCTTCTTTAGAATCTTTTAAAGCGTTTCCTAATGCTATTAATCCTTTAGATTTTAGCAATGAACATATGTTGAAAATTAAAATTGTACAAGCGCATAACTTTATTATGTTTATTTGTTTAGTGTCGATGTTTTTTATTAGCTTTTTTTTAGCAATGGATAATACTTTTTTTATTGTGAATGAAGTTATCTTGTTTTTGCTTCCTATCTCTATTGTTAATGTATGATATAGATAGTTTACAATTTCGTTTATTAGAATTTGAAAATTGGTATTAATATCATTGATGTCATTTTCTGGTTTATTTTTTTTATTGAAATCATTAGGAATCAAATCTAATATTAATAATAAAAGAATAGCAGGACTACATTCTTCATTTTCTATCCATTTTTTGTGGAGACTTAAAAAGTCTTTTGATATAGTTGAGTTATTGATAGTAGTATTTTCTAATAAGCAATCCAAAAAAGCATATCGTATTTTGGGATCTGAATCTTTGAATACTACAATCTTGTCTTTATTTTCTTTATAAAAATTAGAAGTGCTTTTATATAATTGGAGTAGTGTGTCAAGATTTACATTTTTGAGTATGTCTATAGAAATAGGAAGTGCTTTAGTGAATGTTATATAGAATTTGAGGAAACATATAGAAAATCTCCTGTAAAGATCTTCTTGTTTCTCCTCTGGGAGTTTATTAAACCCATTACTCCTTATTTGTTTCTCTGTAGCATTTATAAATTCCTCATCCGTTGAGTAAAATAGTCTAAGATTCCGTATAGCCTTAAGTTTATCCTTTGTACTTAAACTTGATCCTTTGACGTTCTCTTCCATATCACTTTTTTATTAATGAGCATCACAAAGATAGTGAAAATATCTAAAACACCATTATAGGAGTATTTTTTTACTTGCAAATTGGATTTTGGGATAAACATCCGAAAATAGTTTGCCAACTGATTTGGTTTGGCATTCCTTTGTGGCATAATTTAAAAAAACAGAGAATATGAAAGACGAATTCAGAAAATCCAAGCTTTTGCTTGGTACAACAAAAAACTTTGTTGAACTCCAAAAATGGACGGATGGAGCATGGAGATTGATTGATGAAACTCAAGGTAACAAAGTGCTAATGAAACAGGATATATTCAAGTTGATGTTTCATTATCAGTATCGCTTGCTGGGGAAAAAATCCAAGAGGATTGTTTTTGATCGGGGAAAGGCGGAGTGTATATTGAGAAAAGGTTGGACTATCGTGGATGATAGGCTCAATGAGTATAGGTATGATTCTCATGTGAATCAATTTATTTCATCGGCAGGTTGGACTTACAATAATTTACCGGAATCTCGTAGATATATAATAAACATCTTTCATGGGAGAAAGAAAATTGTCGATAATACCATCCCATTTGTGAAAGAAGTTTTTAAAGAGGAAACTTCTAAAGAGGAGAACAAGGAGGTACTGCAAGACACGCAAAAAGAACAAACCAACGTTCGACAATCTGAAAGTAAGTCTAAATCTGCGTGGTCATGGAAAGGCTATTTTGCAATGGGCGCAACTGTTGCAGCAGTATTAGGTGCTATTGCTTTGAGTGTTTGTCAATTGTGGAATAATAATAAATCATATAGGTAAAATGAGTAGTAAGGAAGTTATTTTAGGTGCTGTAAACCCCCTGCCGTTAGGGCGGGAGTTTACGCGTAACGATTTTTTTCAGCTGGTCAATGAATTGGTAAAATCATCAACCTTTTCATTCTTTTTCAATAAAGTTTTGGTTGGAAAAAGGTTTGAGGTCGTTGGTAAACAATCGGGTTCTAGAATTCTATTGTATAAGCGGAAGTATTAATTGACGATTTGATGATCATGGACATACAGACAATGAAAAAGTGGGTATCTGAAATTACACAGATGGAAGAGGACGTTTCGGGAAGTTTGAAAGTAGTATCGGATTTATTCCTTGTGACATTGGACCATTTACAAGGAGGATATGCGTTTGAAGCTTTTCAAGAAATGTTTGAAGATTCCTGCAAATCTTTCAAAAGGGAAGAGGTTGAGTTTTGCCGTGTAGGGTACGCTCTTGATTCATTGTTGACGGCGTTGTTTTACTATAAGCAAGCGATGGTTTGCCATTGGTGGCAACGGAAAAAGGCGGCGTTGTATTTTAATATCTCTTTGCTTGATTGCTATGAATCCTTACTGAACCTGTTTCTTGAAGAGACGGGCGAGGTAATTTTTTGTGAGGTAAAAGGTGAGCACTTGTTTGATGAGGTTTTCTTGTCTAGCTTTCCAATGTCTTTGTCTAAGAAGGATGTCGGTAAAGAATTGGAATGGATATACAAAGAATCGAAAAAGAACGGATTGCTTATGTACGAATCTCATTTCAAATATGCCATGATGCGTTGTAAACGGACTTTGTTTATGAGCCATTTTCCCTGGATGCAATCATTTCGTAATTGGGGAATTGGGTTGAGTGTAGTTTTGGGATCTTTTCTTTTCATAGCGATTGGCCGTATTGCATATAATATGTGTGTGGAGTTTCCTCTTTTGCGCCTGTTATCGATGGAAAGAGCTGGAAAAGCTTATGATCGCAAATTGGTAGAAGTGGCGTTGCAATGTCGTTCGTTTATAGATAATGGTGTGGATGTTTTTGGTAGCCGGATCTTGTTTTTCTGTTTGGCTGTTTTTTTAGTTATCGGAATTGAATACATTGTCGGGAAGTGGAGTGATCGGATATATCGTTAATTAATCGAATTAAATATATACGGATTATAAATATTTTAGCAAACTCATCGATCGAGGAATGGCCAGTGACAATGGGCGGGACCACCCGTCCTGACGAGCGTAAAATTAGAGGCTGTAAATTAAACTGTGCCAGTAAAGAATAAAGTATTAACTTTACTGACACAGTTTAATTAACATCTTTCCAGCCGTTAGTAAAGCTTCTAACTTCTCTACAAACCAAACATACGAGCAAACTGTATGGTCAATTGCTGAAAACCCTCTTCCTCGATTTACTCGCATTTCGCTTTTTAGGGAAAGTTTGAGGGTACAAATATCACAACAGCAACCTCCCATTCTTCTTATCCATCACCGCATTGAAAACACTTTTATAGGTCTCATACAACTCCTTCCGGCTTTCCGGCCCCGGCCAGTCGGCGAAAGACTCTCCGGCGAAGAATTTCCAAGCGAAGATCCGTTTGGCTTTTTCGGACAACCCTAACAGGTCGACCATATCCCGGATATCCTGCATACGTTCCCGGATATACTCGGTACGGTCAATACTATCATCGGGCTCATCAATAATGTTCAGTCTTCGCCAATCCACATTCTCATCTACCGGGATAGGCTTGTATTTATGCCGGTAGGGAGACGTGTCCGAGGTAACGTTCAGCTTTATCATTTGCAGGATATACCAGTCAAGTTCGGTATATTTACCTTGCTTGGCTTCCATAAGCCGGGAGAGGTGTTCCAGAGGCTTTTGAAGTAGCATACACATTACCTCGTTCAATACGTCAATAGCTTCACTACTCATTCCGGCAAGTGAGCAGTGATACTTAGCGTAATCCAGCCACCTGTCGTAACGTTTCTCAATATATTTATTCAATGCCTCACTTGCCATAGTTGTCTTTATTTGATATATTTGTCGCAGGTTGTAATGGGGTGGCGCTGTGAGGCGCTGCCTTTTTATTTATTCTCTTTGTTAGTCTTTATCTCTCGCTATAAAAATGTTATCTTTAGCCTTCTTTTTTATTCTTAGCCCAATCGATAATGTATTCAATACCTGCGTTGAATCCTTTGCTGTAACCATCTTTATATTCATGATTTGATATTCCATGATAGTAAGCCGAGCCGAAGCACAAGGCGAAACCAATTGCTATCAATACCATCCCTGTTCCAAAGTATGGATAAACTAGGGATATATGGAATGGCTTGAACTGGATCGATATTCCAGACGTGAGAATGAATATTAGCGAGATCATTCCGATTATTAACAATGATATTTTAAGCATCTGAACCTCCTTTGTTTACATTGTGCGACATATTCTTTAATCTTGTTTGACTTTTATAATCCTTACATCCATAAGCGGCGAGATTAATGGCGTGCGTACCTATTCCTTGTCCGGAGAAGCATGGATAACGGATACATCTTACGCATTTCCTTCGTGGATATTTATTAGCGTCCTCCCGTTCTTTCAAGCGGTTGATCCCTATGTATTCCTCTGCCATGATTATTCCTCCTCCTCGGTCTCGTCGAATATCCGGGCCATCATATCGACGATGTTTGTTTGTATATTGTCCTCCGCACCAAGCACGGCGTTGCTTATATGCTTTTTCTCCTCGATGATCCTGTAGAGCTTCTGGTCGATGGTCTTGCGGCCAAGCAGGTAATAGCAATTCACGGAGTCCTTTTGGCCGATACGATGTGCCCGGCTCTCGGCTTGGTCGCAATCTGCGTATGTCCACGGTAGCTCGATAAAAGCGACATTGCTTGACGCTGTCAACGTGATCCCCGCCGCCGCAGCCTTGATGGAGCAGATGATGACGTCCGTTTTGGGATTCCGTTGGAAAGCGTCTATGGCCGCTTGCTTTTGTTGCATATCTTGCCGTCCGGTGACACACACCGCCGAGGGAAACGCCTGTAGGAGCCGGTCTACGATCTCATGCAGGTTGCAGAAGAGGATGATCTTCTTTCCGTTCTCCCGAAAATCCTTCACGAAATCGATCACCTCTCTCAACTTACCCCGGGCCGTTATGTCCTTCAATATGCCGATTCGTACCATGACCTCGCCTTTCAGCGATTTTTGTACCTTCTCATCGTCGGCCTCCTTGTATCGTCTCAGATAATCCACCAAGTCACGCTCGGCGTCTTGGTATTCCTTGCGGTTGGTGATCTCGCAGGTCACGATCTGCCGTACCTTGTCGGGTAATTGAGTCAGTACCTTGGATTTTTCCCTCCGGAAGAAACAATGCTTCCAGAGCATGAAATTGAGCTCTTTCAAGTTCGAGGCCCCGTGCGGCCCGGAGCAATAGCGGCTCGTGAAATATTTCCAGCCTCCGAGATCGTTCATCCGGTCCATGATAGCGAGTTGGCATATAAGGTCGTTGGGCTTGTTTACGACAGGGGTACCGGTCAACAGGATGATCCACTCTTTCCCGGCGGTGATACCCTTGCAAAACTTGCTTTGCTGGGTAGCCGTTGATTTTACCTTATGGGATTCGTCAATGATCACGCTCTTGAACAACTTGATCGTATTATGGAACTCTACGTCTTTCAGCGTCCATTTCTCCGATTTGTTGATTCGGCGTACGAAATACTTCCGTAGGCTCTCGTAGTTCACGATGAACACATGGTTCATGCCCGTTTGCCAGAAGAATGGCCATGAGGTTCGTACCGAATCGGTCAATACCATGGCTTTCTTGTCCGTGAACTTGTGCCATTCACGTTGCCAGTTGATCTTGACCGTATTGGGGCAGATAACGAGACAGGGGAAAGCGCCGGCCTTGTTGATTGTGGCGATACTCTCAAGTGTATTGTGCGTTACAATATAATTATTTGTCAGATACAAATGATCCGGAGCGGTTACGCTTATACATACGGAATCTTCCTCTCTAATATATTCGATAGACGAGATATACCGTGAACAATAGTTTGTTTTTTTGATGTCCCATTCGGCGGCTTTCCGTTCAAGATAGAATGGGCAAACCTTGATCCTCACGTTTACTTGAAATTCCACGCCTTTACCCTCGTTTTGCCTATCGTATCTGCGTATGATCGCCTGTCCTCCAAGGGAACGTACCAAAAGGGCAATGTCACGCGCCATGCCATAGGAAAGGGTGCTGTAGGTGATCCTGTTTCTCTTTCCTGATCCATCCGTATCCATCAAACCGCGTAAGAGGTTGATGCGTTGCTCTACCGATCCGTGCATGTATTCGTATGGTATGAATTTCTCTACACTTGGTTTGTCAGCTTTGAGTCGTTTGATCTCTTGGTAAAATCGATTTTCGTGGACTGTCGGATTCTTTGTGATGTTGTATCGCGGGCATGTGGCGTAATCGTCCCGTACCAACAGCATATCGCTAGGTAAGAGTTTTCTTACCCTGTCGGCAATAGCCGCATCCATGTCCGGTGTAGAGAAAGACAGGCGCCCATTGCCATTGCAAAGGTGGCCGTCTCCCAAAAGTACCCCCATGATGTAAGGATGAATGATGTATAATCTCTCCTTGTACTTCACAGGTTCACACATTGGGATTTCCCATTTCCGTCTTGTATGGTTATGGCCAAAACCTTTTAGGTTGTAGGTCACGCCGGAATCCATGATCTCCTGTGTTGTCTTGGTGATCCATCCTTTCCCCTTTCTTCTACGGTTGGCATCCCGGACACACCATAGATGCTCTGGGCCGCATTCACAGGATACGCCATCAGAGAACGTCACTTTGAACACGCGGCGTTCTTTTTGCGGGTACACGCCACTTACGGTATATACATTTCCGTCCCTGCCGAATATCTCGTCCCCAATTTGTAATTCTCCAATCCTCCTAAAACTGTTTGGAGTAGCCACGTAACTACTGACTGGTTGTTGTTTGCCAAGTCCCATGTCGTCCCCATTGATAAACCGTTTTAGTTGTAAGCCTCGTGCGATTCCTTGCAGTTGATAGGGGTAAGGTTGTATCTTTAGGCCATGATCCTCGTCCAACTCGGGCATGTCCGGTATTTGATAGGCTATGTCCTCGTCGGTCTTAGACTCGTTCCCTCCCCAGTTGACGGGTTCGAAGTGCCTCACGTAATAGGTGAGCTGGTCTAGCTCCGCCTTGCACTTATTGTTGGCCGGGATCATCCACGCTCCGGTAGACTTGTCCCACCAGCGGACGCTGACGGCTGTCTTTAGCTTGTCAACGACCTGCTGGCGGTACCTGTCAAACCTTACCGCGTAGCATTGTCCCTTTTCCGTGTTTTGTAAAGTGATTTGCATAACGGTTGTTTTTATTATTGGTTAGGCGAACTCGTCGAAGGCTTTCACCTCCTCGGCGATCTCCTTGATCTGCTCTTTTTTCTTCCGTCCCCGTTTCTTTGGCTTCTCTTCCTTCTCGCCCGTGATATCCGATTCCTCCGGGGTATCGAAATCGAAGGATTCTTGCTTGATGCCATATTTACCTTCGAACAGATAAGCGTCCACCTCGTAACTACATCTACCGATAGCCTCTTTCAACTCGGCTCCGTAAAGGTACCCGTCACCGGACTCGTCCTCATATTTGGTGAACGGGACGGAGAGGTTAAGGATCTGCCCGCTTTTCAGGAGCTTTTGCGCTTGGATTGATACGCCGGCTGATTCATCATTACCGCCTTTACTGTATCCGGTGACGATGATATTCTTTAGCTTCTCGTTCAAGTCATCGTCGGAGGGATTGGCGACATTGACCAATGTAGCCTCGTGCATCTCACAGATTTTCACTACGTGTGGCTTAAGCCGGTTCAACGCGTACAGTAGATCGGGGTGGATAAACTGCTCCGATTCCTTTAGGATGTTGTTCTTGTAGTTCGCTTCCACGAACTTTTCCGTATACTCCGCCGTGAGCTGGTTGTTCTTGATCTTTACTTTCTGGATCTCGTACACGGGTTGCTCTTTTACTAATTCTTCCATGTTCTTTTAAAATTTAGGATTGTTATAACTCTGAGGCGCTAAGGCCATTTCAGCTTTCGCCTTGCTAATTATCGTGCGACACCATTCCAATTGGTGGGTCGCGGTACGGTTCAATCTATCACACCAGTCGACTAGGTATTGCTCATCCTTGCACAGGCTGTCGATGATAGCGTTTATGGCCTTTGAGGTCGCTCCGGCCCGTGAAGCGGTTTCCCGTAATGTGTCGAATACTTCCGATTTCTTTTTCACGTTCAGATGGTATTTGGCATCTGCTAACAGTTTCCCGGTCCGGGCGATATAGACGGCAAGGTCGTTTCCACGTAGGACAGCTTCTTGTACGTCTTCGCTCATTGTGATATTCAGGAAGGCATCTATGGCGGCCAGTTCCTCGGATATCTTGTCTGTCGGTGTGATATTGAGATTCATGATTTTTATTTTAAGATATAATCGTTGCCACAGTTGCCGCAATGATATACGTTGAATGTATCTCCCGTATGCGTCTGTAATTTCTTTACGAGTACGGAAGCTCCGCATATAGGGCATTTCTTTGCCAGCCTGTACTTTAGCCAGCCGATTAGGATTAAAATTAGATTCTTCATACTATTAGCTTATTAGCATCCACCACCGGAAGGCTAGCTCTTCGTACTTTTCTTTGCCACGTTTATATAAAGTGTCATCTTTTTTTATAGTGGCTTTGAAAATTTGTTGATTCTTTTTGCTTATTGCAACAATAAAATCTTGTTTACTTCCAGCAATGTCCATATACCAAGCTCTTGAGCGATCCCAGTCGAAAAAATCTATGGCTTCATTAAATTGTTTTTGAGAAGAAGCAAAAGTTGTTTTTAAATCTCCTCCAAACCCCATTGCTGAAAACCAGAAATCCCATTTGCAACGAGTGTCAAGTGTGTATTCAAAATTGCCGTATTGGAATTTTTGATTTTTGTTTACCATAAATTTCTGTTTATCGGATTGTTCCAATGCATACTTAATGAGCGGATCGTGTCGGGCTTCCATACGGAGTGACTTGATCATGGCTTGTGCCAGTTCCCAATCTTCGCCGGAATACAATACGTCATCTACCGTATGTTTGTCATATCTTACCCGTTCGGGTTCTGTCAGCATCGCATCCACCAGACTCCCGAACTTGAACGCCTTCTCCTTATCCCCGTATTGCGTACGGGGATAGAGGAGGTTCTTTAGTTCTGTCAGGTCTGAGTTGCTGACCTCAGACCGTTGGTAATACGTATCTTGCATCTTCTTCCTTGAGTTTTAAGTATTCAATGACTGCGAAGTCAAATTCAAAATCGTAAGTGTTATCCATCAGCCACCGGAACCATTTGCGGCCCTCTTCCGTATCGAGGATCTTTTTTAGGTTACTCGGTGTACGCCTGTATTTCCCGAAGTTTATCCATGAGGACAGATATAGCTTTCTCATATCACTTGGCCGTTATATCATCGACATATTTCACGAATGCGGACTGGATTCGCTCACCGTCCTTATTGGCTGTTTTCTCGCAATAGGAGATCATCTTCTTATGGATCTTCTCAAGATCCTCCATGCTCATGTTGATACCCTCACGCATGAACCACATCTGGTATACCTGCATGAATCCTTGTGGATTGGTGACTTGGATCTTTTTCTTGATCTTCGCCTTGGTAGGGGTAGGAGACATACTGGCGGCACTGAAATCGAAGGCTGCCTGTACTTCCGCGGTGGCTTTCTCTGCCTCCGCCTTGGCTCTTGCTTCCTCTTCCTTGCGCTTGCGTTCCAGTTCGGCCTTTTGACGTTCTTCCGCCTCTTTCCGTTTGCGCTCCTCCTCCAGCCGTGCCGCCTCGATTGCGTTGGTCTTGCGAATTTCCTCTTGCTCCTCCAGTTGTTTCCGGAGGGATGGGAGGCGGTCGACCAAGGATTGTTTCAGTCCCTCGATCTCGAAAGCGTATCGGTCGGAATATTCTTTTTTCTTTAGGATGGCTATCTCGTTCTTGATCGCTTTGCGGGTCTCACCGTCCATATAGAATGTCTGTTTGTTATCCACGACGTTTTTCACGAAATCCGTCCATGAGAAACCGGTGCTTGTTTGCGTGATCTGCCGGCATACGTCCCCATACGTGGCTAGGGAGGCACGATTGAAAATCCCGTTCAAGGCGTTGATATGCTTCTCGACGTAGGCGGCGTACGTGGTATCAAGCAAGACCGTTATGTCGGCCCGGTATTGGGCTTTCTCGTTCTCCGCCAATTGTCTTTGCCGGGCCTCTTCCTCACGGCGTTTTTGCTCTTCCAACTTCTTGGCGGCGTATTTGTTACGCTCCATCTGTAGCAGATAAGGGATGGTTCCCTTGGATTTGGCGTCTATGGAACCCTCTAGTGTCGTGAAACGTTTGGATATGGCCGTTAGCATTTGGGTTAACGGCTTCCGGCGGTTGTTCATGTTCTCTACGGTCTTCTTTGACTTCGCAAGGTATTCTTGTACCGCAGTGTCGATCTCGTCCGTGCCGATACCTCCATTTCCCTCAATCGTGTCCAAGAGGGTTTTCCCTGCGTTCGTGCAAGCTGAGACCGACGCCTCATTACGGGCGAGAATATCCGGGGCTGTCTGTAAGATGCTAATGACCTCGTTAGCCTTGAAAGGTAAATTGTTATTCTGTGTATCCATGTCGATAAAATTTTGAATGTTGATATTGAACTCTTAAAATCCGGCTTCTTCATCTTCTTGTGATATTTGGGCTGTTATACCAGATACGGGAACCGGTTCCGCTTGCGGTTGCTCTCCGAATCCTTGTAAAGGATTTTCCGATTGGGGCTGGAGGGCTTGCGGTTGCTGTCCGGCTTGATTGGGCTGGATAACGGTTGTTTCTTCCAGTCCGTAGTCGATCTCTTGCGGTTCCTCCTGTGTCTCGAATGAGGAGAACTGTCCCGTGCGTACCTTGGGATATCCGTCGAAAGCGTGCTTGATAAGCTTGCTTTCCAAGAATCCCGGATCAATACCTCCTTCGCTAGAGGTATAAAGGACATTGGCCTTCCCTTCTTTCTGCCGGGTTTGCGGGTTCCATTTCTGGTTGTTCTTAAAGCTGTACGCTTCCAATCGCTTGATATCGCCTTCCATCATCCAGTGCCAGTCCACGGTACCGTCGGAGCGTACGATACGTAAGAAACCACCTATCACCTTGTTGGACTTTCGGGGGCATGCCGCTTGGTAGGTCACGGTCTTTACGCCGTCGATCAATCCGGGGGAGAAGGTATCGCCCTCATAGCAAACCACGGGATTATCCACGTAACGGACTTGTCCGGCACGTTGCCGCATGACTAACTCGCCATATCCGGTGATGGAGAGATAAGCACGTAGTTCGTAGATATCGCTACCGTTGTTATCCTTATAACCGGTCTTCGTGCTACGGGGAAGAATATAACAGTGCGGCCGCCCTGTTGGGTCAAGTGACAGGCCGTTGACCGCTATATCCAAAAAGCATCCATAGAGGGATAACGGTGTGCATCTTTGCAGTTCCGGCTTGTCTTGTAATATCTTCCGGAAGTTGAATTTCTCTTTCTCGTAGATTTGCGCTCCTTGGGCGGTACCCCAGATCGCATTATACATTTGGATGAACTTTTGTTCTACCCTGTTATCTTCCGCTATCATGAGCGGGTTTAGCTGATTCAACTCAGCTACTTTGATCTGAATTAGATTCGACATGATGTTATGTTTTTAAATGTTAGTTACCAATGTTTAGCTATCATGTAAGCCATTGCCGCACATCCGGACGTCGTGATGATATGCAGAAAATATCCTAGGCAAATAGCCACGATTCCAAGTATGGCGAGCGTTCCGAAAAGGATGTAAAATCCCCACCTCACCGCTTGGGCGAGTTTCCAGTAATCTGTTTTCATACGTCAATGATTTATTAGCAATGCGGTTTACCGTCCGTGAAATAGCGAGTTGGATGGGTATCGTAAACTTCCTTTTGCAACGCCTTGCCAAGGTGCCTTGCTATGTTAATGATTCATTTAATAGTCGTATGGATCCATGGCGCACTTATACAGGTTTTCCAGCCTGTACTCGATTTTGCCCGGTCGCTTGTAACGTTGTAGCCTACCTTCCGAGACCCATCTTTCCACGTTCTGCCTCCCAAAACGGAGGTGCGCTTCCTTTTGCCCGATAAATTCCCGGATACCCGCTTGCATCCTTGTGATTTGCCAAGCAAGGTATTCGATCTCGATCTTTCGTAAAGAAGGTATGCTTTGATAGGTGTTTTCGGTTGGCATGATTATTCGCCCTTAAATAGATTCTTTTCGTTCGCATATCGCATGAACTCCGCCATGGAGTGTATCGAGAGTTTCCGAAAAACGTTCTTCCGGTGGTTCTTTACGGTGTGGGACGAGATGAAAAGCGTTTCCGCGATCTCTTCGTCTTTCTTTCCATAGTAGCAAAGCTCCATCACCCGAAGCTGGCTGTCTGATAATGTGCTGTTGAACTTCGGTTCACAGATTTTCTTAAACCCGTCACATTCTCCTCGTAGAGGGCATCCGACAAACTCGAATTTGAAATTCCAGTTCTCATCCACGTCTATCATGTTATCGTACAGCCCGAAGTTGCATTTGATAAACCTACGTACAGCCAAGAAATCCCGGTAGCATTTATTCCCGTCGTAGCGGGCGTAATACTTGCGGAGTGCCGCATAAGCCTCCGGATAGAACTCTTCCAAAATCTCAAGGAAACTTTGAATGAAATCCGTATCGGACTCTTTCAGTTGGCGTTCCGGCTGTCCCTGCTCTTTGATAGTTACTTCGCCAGAGGGGGTGGTATAGAATTCTATTGCGCGCATACCTTATCCTCCTTTGGGAATAACTCACAGGCAGGAATGCCAAGTTCTCTTTCTATCACTTCTTGGGCTAATGCGTCCGGTTGGTAGACTCCCGCTACCCAACATCTGACGGCCGATTCAGATCGTTTGGTAATGGTGGCTATCTTTTGGATGAAAGCCTTCTTAGGCGGCGTGTTGTCCATGGAGAAGTAGATCTCTCTGAACGAACGAGCGCCAGTTTCATGACCTTGTAGGTTTAATTTTTCCATTTTTGCCTCCTTACATTATTATATATGTTCTAATTTCTTTACCTTTGATGTTGTATTAATTATTACAAGTGCAAATATAGATATATTTATCTACAAACAAAACTAAGTGTAGATAATTTTATCTATTTAACAAATTATCTATGGCAAAGCAAGAAGTAAGTCAATTAAGAGATAGAGTCAAGGCTTTTATTTTATCAAAAGGACTTAGTGTTAGAGCTTTTGAGGCATCTGTAGGGCTTCCAAATGGTTCTGTAGCTCAATATTCCGATTCAACAAGCAAGGAAACATTAAAAAAAATCTCAGAAGTATATACTGATTTTGACATAGACTATATTATTTCTGGTCGGAATAAAGATGTAGATGCTAATATCTACAATGACCGACAACCAATTCTTGATATTCGTGTTTGTGCGGGGAACGGTATAGGTTTAGAGGGGGACGAGAACAAAATAACTGAATGGGTTTCCATCCCTGCATTTAAAGGATGCCGAGGGATTATGGTATTTGGTGATAGTATGTATGATAAATATAAATCTGGCGATATCATATTTGTTCGTAGGATCGAAAGTCGGGATGATATAGACTATGGCCAGTGTTACGTTGTCATAACCCAGGAAGATCGATATATAAAGAATCTTTATGAGAGCTCTAAAGGCGATGGTTATATTACGATGGTGTCATACAATATGGAACTGAATCCTGATGGCCGTCGTAAGTTCCCAGACCGGGATATTGCTAAGAGTGAAATCCTGTTTCTTTATAAGGTAGCAGGTAAGTTAAGAAGAAGTCAACTTTAAATCTAAATGATATGGGATTTTGGGATTTTTTTAACAAAAGACAATCTGAAGTAAGAATGCAAACCGTACGTCTATCAATGTCTGACATAGATAAATATAGATGGGTTATGGGGGATAGTTTGTATCAAAAATATAGTGCGGCTAATTTGGTCAATAATCAAGAGTATTTTAATGTTGGAATAGGATTATTGAGCAAATGGAAAGAAAAATATGCAAAAGAAGAGGCGGAAAATGCTTTAAATAGGCAGATGGGTGAAAAAAGTCGATTAGCTATGCAATTTGAAAAATCAGGAGATATTGATAAAGCGATGATCATGTATCAAGAACTTGTTGATGCAAAATATGATTGGTTAGAAGTATATAAACGGCTCATTATATTGTATCGGAAGAAAAAAATGTATGATGAAGAAATGGTGACTATTAAATCTGCAATATCTCGTTTTGGAAGAAAGAGAGGATATGAAAAAGAAAAAGAAAAGTTGTTCGATAGAATGGTTAAAGTAAAGGATTTGCAAATTAAAAGAGATCAGAAAACAAAATAGATATTATGGATATATTAAAATTTGTTAAGTGTAGTTGGAAGATAATACTATTAGTTCTATTCTGTATTGCTGTTGCTGGGTATTTTGGAAATCATCCAAATGATTATAATGCAGCATGCCAGGTTCTTATTACTTTGATTACAGCTGTTTTTTCTGTTTTTGCAGGTCTTAAATATGATAATGAAAAGTTTAAGATTCGATTGGAAGAAGAAAAGAAAAATGCTCAACAGAATGCAACAGAAAAATGGATGCCAATGGCTATGAGTTGTATTTCAAGATTGTTAACAATGCAGTACGATATTGGATCAGTAAAGGAAGTTTCGATAAAAGCCTTATCTAATATAGCTAATTCAAACAGTCTTGATTGTACTAAAACTATTGCAAATACAGAAATTGGAAATAGGAAAAATTCTTATGATAGAATATATGAGCAATTAAATGATGATATAGAGGATTGGAAACGATTTTTTGAGGCTAATTGTCAAGGGAAAGAATGTTCGGAAGTTAAAGATTTAATAATAAGTAAACGAAACAATCATGATAACCCCAGCAATAAAGGATAAACTTCTTCGCTATTTGATAGCTCAAGAACAAATAGATCTTGAAATTGACTTCCATGATCTGTATGAACAAACAGGTATACGGTTTGATCTTGCAAATATGATTTTAGAACATTTTGATAGACGTGGTCTTATTTTTTATCAAGATTATATAGGTGGATGTTGTATTAATTTGAAAGCTGAAATATTTGATTTTTTCAATCATGGAGGTTTCACTGCTCAAGAAGAACTTCTTCAGGCCAACCTTGAAAAATTGAATTTGGAACTTCTAAAATTATCAAAAGATTTAGAACCCTCGGTACTGGAAAGTGCTAATACGATAACAGCAATTGCAGGCAGTGTAGCTACGGCGTTGGGGTTGTTTAAATAATAATATTCAAATCATGGATAAAGATTACAATAGAAATATTAAGTTGCGGTGTGCAGTTTGTGGAGATGATACTTCTTTTGAATTCAATGAAGATAAATCATACGTGAAATGTACTCGTTGTGGTCGAGAGTATTTTGGAGGATATGATGAAGTAGTAGAATTGAATCAAGAATTGATAGATCAAGAACTTGAAGACGTAAAAAGAGAAGTAGTTGCAGATATAAAAAGAGATTTCAATGTTTGTGGATTGTGAAGCAGCATGTGGTTGCGGATGTGATATTGTAAATAAGAAATATTAGATTGGATACAATGAACAAAAAAGAACGTTGGATAATATATCCATTCCTTATCATATTGATAATTGTTGCTTTTACTGCACTATGCCAAGAGCATCCTAGAATTGGAGGGTTTGATTATCTCGGTTTTATTATGGGAATTCTTTCATTCCTTTTGGCGATATTGGCTGTTATGTTCGGATATAATATTCTTGATATTAAAGGACGTATAAAAGAGAATGTAGAGAAAGAATTTGAAGGTGTAAAATTAGACATAGAAAAGTTGCAATCGGAAGTCTTGTTTTTAAGGAGTAAGGTTGTTGTGAGGAAGATATTTGTAAAAGGTAACATTGTTATAGAAACAAAAAAATTTAAATGTAAAGACTTAATTGCTTATGCAAAAGATGTCCACATGTTAAATGCCGAGATAATAGACGAAGATTTAATAATTAAAGATAGTTCTGATTTTGATCCGAATGCTGAATATTATGCTTCTGGTGATATAATATCGCATGTAGTATGTGATGATGAATAAGTCGGTAGAATTTTAGGACGATTTAAATAGGATAGGTATGGAAAATGAGCTTTCAATATTAATTTCTTGGTTAATTTCTTTTATTGGAATTGGAGTCACTGCTTTGTTGGGTATTAATATATGGACATCATTGAGTATTGATAAACGGATTGAAGTTATTGTTAAAAAGGCGGTTGAAAGTTTAAAGGAGCAGAACGTGGAGTTAAGAGATCAGTTGAAAAATTATTCTTTGGCGATTAGTGAAAGATCTGTTGGAGATGAATATATGAGAATGGGAATAACAGGAGATGCGATATTCAATTATCTAAATAGTTTAGAGTACTCAATAGTGGCGCAAGATAAAAGTCTTATTTCTGAGAACTTAGATAGCTGCTTAAGCATAATCAAAGAGTTTCCAGCTATAGCTCATTGTGAAACGACAATGGAGAATCTTGAAAATATTAAAGAGATACTGATGCAGATCCATGATGAACGTTCTTATGAGCTATATTCTTATTTCGTTTCTTCTTCCAAGAACGAAAATGATCTATCTCTTCAGGAATCACTATCAAAAGAAAAAAACGAAGAAGGCAATATAAGATAAATAATCCAATCAGTATTGTGCTGGTTGTAGCTATAATAAGTAAGATCCGATTTAATAAATACATAATCATTTAATTGATTTAATATAAAATATAAATCGATGGAAGATAAAGACAAAATAATAACCTCACTCCGGAAACAGCTCAAAGATGCTATTAGCCGGTGTAATGCCTTGGAGCAGGAAAATGCTCTATTGTCATACCAACTAGAGAAGAGGGAGAAGGAATGTCCGGAATCACGTTAAGGATAGACAAAGGCAAGTCTCCCGTTTTTACCGAGATCATGAGTTTGCTTCAAGTTTTTCCTGGATTAAAGGAATGCAAGAGGCATTATTCGGTAAGGCTAACGGAAGAGGATGTTTTCAGGTTCCGGAGTGAGCTGGAGCGGATCATGCAACTCTTGCCTCATTTGAGCGAAAAGGAGTGGTTCGAGATTCCGAGGTATGGGACGGACGAATGGGCTAACTGGATGATAGACCTGCATCAAAAAAGACGACTATAAATGTCGTTTTTACTATGTATTTACAGTATCTGTTGTAACAAATTGATAATCAAATTGTATTATCCGCACTCGAAATGCGGTGAGCGGGTAACCGCTCCCTGGGTTCGAATCCCAGTCTTTCCGCTTGATAACTATAACTTATTCACGCAGAATACTAAATGAAGCATATCGATATTGCGATAATGTTTTATGAAATTTGCGATTTCCCTCATATCGTTTCTTAGTGCTACTTTTTGAGAGGGGATATTTGTGTCCCGTATGATGGAGTATACTTTGTCGAAGTTAAGGATATTGAAGGCGTATTCCTTACAAGCTATGGCGGCTTCGGTAGCATAACCTTTATGCCAGTATTCCGCCCTAAGCAAATAACCGATCTCCGGAACCTGTTGACCATTGAATTCTTGATAGGTGAGACCACATTGACCGATAAGCTCTCCGCTGTCTTTCTCTATCATCCCCCATAAACCAAAACCATCGTTTTGATACCTCCTTAATTGCTTATCAAGCCATTCTTGTACCTCTTTTTTACTGAACGCTCCCTCGTAAGCGTACATTACAATCGGATCTTGTAAAAGCTTACAGATATTATTAAAATCATCTTGTTTTAATTCCCTTAATAGGAGTCGCTTTGTCTCTAATATCATCTCTTTCATACGATATTTCTTTTTGTCTTCTCAAATTGTTGGATGACTAGTTAGAATATATCGCTCAAGGAATACCGGAGTTGATCCATCATCAACGGCACTTCCGCCTCCTCGATTCCCGCTACAAGAAGATCGGGAATATCTTGATTGAACTGCTCTTGGAACTTCGAGAAATCACCGGACTCTTTCTCCACGGCTTTTTTATAAAAAGCAAGCGCTCCCTTGATATTCTGTAATGCCCATTCCGTATGTCCCGCATTCAAGAAATCTTGGGTGTTGGGTTGATTATCCATGATCTTTTTGTAATAATTACGGGCCTGATCGTATTTACCGGTCAAGAAAGAACACCAAGCTATTGGACGCCAAGCCTTCGTACTTTTATTGTCCAGATAATCTACCTTGAAATAATATTTCAGCGCCTCATTATAATTCTTGAGTTCAAGATGGCAGTGGCCGATACATATTTGGATCGATAAATCATCCGGATTGAAAGCCTCGTAACGATGATAGTATTTCAACGCTTCTTCCGGTTGCTTTAAGGTACGGTAACAACCGGCGATCCGGCGAATAACCCATTTACTGTCTGGATTGATAAGATCCGCATGTAAATAAGCCTCCAAGGCGCCTTGTATATCGCCATTCATTTGTTTGCAGTAACCGATTTTCTGGAATAAGATATCACTTTCTTGATTTGCGTCGGATAAGCGATTGTAGATCGTGAGTGCGTCAAGGAAGTAATTCTTCCGGAGATAATACTCCGCTATAGTTGTCAAACTTTCCTCATCACTGACGTAAGGCTGCAAAATTGGCAGGTTATGAAAGTCTAGCGCAGATGTAAATATGTCATCAAAATCCAGATGTCCCGGATAAAGTTTGAAGAAACGATACAAGTCCTGTATGTACTGTCCGGATATGATTTCCAGTTTTCCCCGTTTACTGATTAATTCCTCCTTTGTTTGCTGAATCATCTCGGAGGCTTGACTACCAAACTGTCCCATCATCATTTGACGGGCTTGATCCGGCAATTGCATCATACTGAAATATAAGGAATATTTATCGGAATTACACATGAATGCCGCAAGAGTCATGGAATCTAGCATATCCTTTTCCGTTTGATTCTTGCTCAACTGATTGCCAAAAGCGGAATGCTCGGTCGTGAATGGCATGAACCAGTTACCCAGTTCCCGGAAAAAGGGGAAATGCTTTAGATGCACGAAAGTAGAGTGCATTACGTCCGCGCCTTCTTGTTGCAGTTCGCTGAACTCCTCCATTTTCTTCCCTAAGGAACTGTTCGATAACATATTCTGCCACTCCGGATTCATCTCGTTTCCGAGAAGTTCCGGATTGATATCCTTTAAGTTTATCTTTTGACTGATTTTAGGGCCTAGCTTGATCATCTCCGGAATGATCTCGTCTTGTAGCTTACGGGTGATCTTCTCTGTCTCACGGGCTAGGATAAAACGAAGGGTAATCGTGCGGATCGCTTTCGTGAAATTAGGAAATCCCTCGGATAAAGCCGCTAGTCGATCCGCTATCTGCGGATATAACGCCGTACGTTTCCTATAGGTATAGAGCGTCAAGAGAATCCCGATCAACGCGCGGTAACGAATCTCATCTTCTTGGAGATTGGCCGCATCGAATAATAATAGCAGTTTCTCCTTATCGAAAGCGGCTTGCAATCCCAACATTAATGCCGATACGATTTGGCTACCGATGATAAAAGGCAACTCTTGGTCATTCAATAGGTTCCTGATGGAGGCTATTTCTTCCTTATTGAGAGGATTCGAGGTCCAGATCTTATTGAATAATAGGATCGTGGCGGATTCGATTTGCTGCTGCTCCGTGATGGTTCCGGTCGGAGTCTCTATCTTCACCAGAGAGGCGTTTCTCAAGACCTTGTGGAGCTGGTCATAGTTGGTAAGCTCCTTTTGCATCATTCGCCTACGGCTATAATAGGAGAGAGGCGAATCTACCGATAAGGCCTTGTGCTTCACTATATCCGCGAACTCATAGCTGGATGCGATCAAGTTGTTGTATATCTGGTCTTGCATCGGATCTTTAGCCCCCTCGATCCGGTATCGCAACATATATTTATAAGTATCTTGTAGCTCGTTCAACCTGTCTTGGAATGAGTACTCACGTATTCCCGCTATTAGACTTTGGAGAAAATCGAACGCGTTCTTTAGCTCCTTTTCGTCTAATGAACCGATAATTCGGTTGTATGCTTTATTTATTTCTTGTATTGTCATATACTATTAACAACAAATGGTATGCCAAAAGTATAGTATTTAGGCTAAATTTCCTATCTTCGCGTACCTAAAAATAAATTTAGCAGATGAAGAATATCCGCAATTTCTGTATTATTGCTCATATTGACCATGGGAAAAGTACCTTGGCAGACCGTTTGCTTGAGTATACCAAGACAGTAGAAGGTAAAGACATGCAAGCTCAAGTCCTTGACGACATGGATTTAGAGCGTGAGCGTGGTATTACGATCAAGAGCCATGCGATCCAGATGAAGTATAATTATAAGGGTGAAGAATATATACTGAACCTGATCGATACTCCGGGGCACGTGGACTTCTCGTATGAGGTTTCCCGTTCTATCGCCGCCTGCGAGGGTGCGTTGCTGATCGTGGATGCGGCCCAAGGTATTCAGGCGCAAACCATCTCTAACCTGTATATGGCGATAGAGAATGACTTAGAGATTATTCCGGTGATGAACAAGATCGACCTGCCTAGCGCCATGCCGGAGGAGGTAGAGGACCAGATCGTGGAACTGTTGGGCTGCCCTCGTGAGGATATCTTACGGGCGAGCGGAAAGACAGGTGAGGGAGTGACTGAGATCTTGAATACGATCGTGGAGAAGGTCCCGGCCCCGAAAGGTGATCCGGAGGCCCCGTTGCAGTGTCTGATTTTTGACTCCGTTTTTAATCCGTTCCGTGGTATTATCGCTTACTTCAAGGTGGTAAACGGCGTGATCCGTAAAGGTGACCATGTGAAGTTTATCGCTACAGGAAAAGAGTATGACGCCGACGAGGTAGGTATATTGAAATTAGATATGTGCCCCCGTGAGGAGATCCGGACGGGAGACGTAGGATATATCATTTCCGGTATCAAGACGTCCCGGGAGGTGCGTGTCGGTGATACGATCACTCATGTGTCTCGCCCGGCTAAAGACGCGATCGCCGGTTTTGAGGAGGTGAAGCCGATGGTCTTCGCCGGTGTCTATCCAATTGATAGCGAGGATTTCGAGAACCTTCGTGCGTCATTGGAGAAATTGCAGTTGAACGACGCTTCCTTGACTTTCCAGCCGGAGAGTTCCGCCGCGTTGGGTTTTGGGTTCCGTTGCGGTTTCTTGGGCTTGTTGCATATGGAGATTGTTCAGGAGCGTTTGGATCGTGAGTTCAATATGGATGTGATAACTACTGTACCGAACGTTTCTTATATCGTGCATACAAAGAAAGGGGAGGAGATCGAGGTACATAATCCGGGAGGCTTGCCGGACCCGACTTTGATTGATCATATCGACGAGCCGTTTATCCGTGCTTCCGTGATCACGAACACTACCTATATCGGCCCGATCATGACACTCTGTCTGGGTAAGCGTGGCGTCCTGCTTAAGCAAGAATATATTTCAGGTGATCGTGTCGAGATTCATTATGACTTGCCGTTGGGCGAGATCGTAATCGACTTTTATGATAAGTTGAAGAGTATTTCAAAAGGGTACGCTTCTTTCGATTACCATTTACATGATTTCCGTCCCAGTAAGTTGGCTAAATTAGATATCCTGTTGAACGGTGAGCCGGTAGACGCTTTGTCTACATTGACGCACGTGGATAATAGCGTTACTTTCGGACGTCGTATGTGCGAGAAACTGAAAGAGTTGATCCCCCGCCAGCAATTCGATATCGCTATCCAAGCGGCGATAGGCGCTAAGATTATCGCTCGTGAGACAATTAAGGCTGTCCGTAAAGACGTGACGGCGAAATGTTATGGAGGCGATATCTCCCGTAAGCGTAAATTGCTGGAAAAACAGAAAGAGGGAAAGAAACGAATGAAGCAGATCGGTACGGTAGAAGTTCCGCAAAAAGCGTTCTTGGCCGTATTGAAGCTGGATTAGAAAGTCAATGGAATCCGTTCGCTAACTCAATGGATTTATAAAGAAAAGTCAATGGATTCTGTAACGGATTCCATTGACTTTTTTTATATAAATGGGTCACTTCTCGTTCACGAGCCGTATCCCGCCATCTTCCAGCGTGATAAGATGTTGCTTATAGAGTGCCCCGATCGCTTGTTTGAAAGCTTTCTTGCTACAGCGGAATAAGGAATAGATCACGTCCGGATCGCTCTTGTCGTGTACCGGGATGTATCCCCCTTGTGTTTTCATCGCTTCCAGAATGACGCCGGCGATCCCCTCTACCTTTTGGTAGCCTTGCGGCGTTAGGCTTACGTCTATCTTATCATCCTCACGTACCTCTTTTATATAGCCTTTCAGATGCTCACCTTTCTCAAGACGCTGGAATACCTCATTATAATAGATCAATCCCCAATGCTGGTTATTGATGATCACCTTATAGCCAAGATCCGTCTCATCGGCTACCAATAACTGAACCTCTTGATTCTGCTCGTAATCGATAGGGGTATTGTTCAAGAACTTCTCGATACGTGCGGATGCCATGATACGTCCTGTCACATGATCCAACCGGACGTAGACTAAGTACCATTTTCCCTCTCTCATCGGCATTTTCTGCTCCTTGAAAGGAACGAGCAAATCTTTCATGATACCCCATTCCAGAAATGCGCCGGCATTATTCACGTCTTTTACCTCCATGAACTGGAACTCCCCGACCGTTGCCAGAGGACGTGCGGTAGTAGCGATCAACCTCCCTTCATTATCATGATAAATAAACACCTCGACCTCATCCCCGGGTTTCACGTTTTTAGGTACGTAACGAGTCGGCAACAAGATCTCCACCCCGTTACCTCCATCCAGATAAATCCCGAAGTCAAGGTCTTTCACTATTTTCAGCGTGTTGTATTTTCCTATCTCAACCATATGTTTTTGTTTTGTCACAAACTTACGCAATAATCATGAAAAAGCGGTAAAAACAACTATAATTTTGATTTAGCATGCAGCAATATCTAGACAATTGCATCGTTATAGAAGTATCTTTGGACTTACGGGTGCTTTATGCCCTTGAGTTCAACTAAAAATTGTATATTTGCATCTTATTTGAAGAAAACAAAGATTATGAGAATTAAATTAATATCAGTAGTGATATTGTTTGTCTTGTTGCTAGGGGCTTGTTCCGCACCTAAAGACGTAGTGTATTTGCAAGGAGTAGATACTTTGACTCCAGAACAGATTAGTCAAATGAATCAAACTTATACGTCTCGTATCAGTAAAGATGATTTACTGGCGATATCTGTTACAGCTCCGGATCCGTCCGTGACGACGCCATTTAATCCCCCTGTTTTTGCGTATGCGCAGCAAGGTGACCAACCTATCGCTGCCTCTCAATCAATGTATACTTACCTTGTTGATTCGGATGGTAATATAAATTTCCCAGTATTAGGGAAGATTCATGTCGCAGGTTTATCAAAACAAGAACTGTGTGATGAGCTACAAAGTAAATTGTCAAAATACATAGAAAACCCATTGGTTAACGTGCAGATTACAAATTATAGAATTACGGTAATGGGAGAGGTAAATCGTCCCGGTACTTTTACTATAAAGAATGATCGAATCTCTATTTTAGATGCGTTTGGGTATGTTGGAGATTTGGCGATTACAGCCAATAGGAAGAATATTTTGCTGATAAGAGATAATGATGGGCAAAAAGAATTTGTTCGTATGGATATAACTGATCCTTCGCTATTTACATCTCCCTATTTTTATTTAAGGCAAAATGACGTTATTTATGTTGAGCCCAATTTGGCAAAGCAGCGTAATTCTCGATTTAGTCAAAGCAAACAGTATAATATAACTGTGTTCTCCTCGATAATTAGTGCGATTTCTGTTATTTCTTCGATGGTGATCACGATTATTAATATTAAGAAGTAATTGTTTAGCTATGGATTCAACAAATATAGGAAATGAGACTATAAGTTTAAAGTCTATTCTAATAGGGTATCTGAGGCACTGGAGATTATTTCTAGGCACTTTTGTTATATCTCTAATACCAGCTGTATTATATTTGATTTATTATCCGACAACTTACGAAGTAATGGCTCGTTTTAAAGTTCAAGATGATACTTCCATGTCCTCAGGAAATATGTCTTTGGGAGATGCGGCAGGTTTGATGAAATCTTTTGGTTTGAATGGAGGAGGTAGTGCGGGTATTGTTATTGATGATGAATTAGCGGTGTTAAAATCTCATACTTTATGGTATGAGGTTGTTTCAAAATTAGGCTTAAATGCAGAGTATGTTGAACCGTTAACTTGGAAATATAAACAGTATGTAAATACCCCTTTTCTGATGGTTGCAGATTCTAGTACATTGAAATCTCAAGAGGAAACAATAGAGTTTTATGTCCGGGAAGATCGTGAGGGAAAAATAAAGATCGAAGGGAAGACAAAAAGTCAGAAGCGGTCTTATGAGTTTTCTTCATTACCTGCGATCGTTGAATTCGGTGATAATCGGTTTGTCCTAAGTTATGGAACTAACCATAAATTGGGAGAAAGCATGAAACTTTATATAACCATGAGGCCGGCTGGTTTTGTTGGAGATGATTTTGCGCAGGATATAGAAATTGAGACTTACTCAGATAATTCAAATGTTATAGAATGTACTTTGAGGGAATATGAGAAAAAACGAGGCATTGACGTTTTAAACGCATTAATGTTTGAATATAATAATCGTGCCGATTCAATAAATAATAAAGAAGCTCGTGCTACAATACAGTTTTTGGATGAGCGAATCAATAAGGTAATATCGGATTTAGCTAATGCTGAACGATCTATAGAGATCTATAAGAAAAATAACCAAATGACTGACTTGACAGCCGATGTGCAATTTTATGTGGATCAAATGAAAGAGATCCAAACGAAAATTGTTGAGATGGAGGCTCAAGGGCATGCTATTAGATTTATGGAAGACTTCGTGCAAAATCCTGCTAATAAGTATAATTTGGTACCCGTATTGATGAATGTCCAAGAAGGAGAGAAAGGCGGTTCCATAACTACTTATAATGAGTTGTTGGTAAATCGTCAGCGAATGTTGCAAAACTCGAAAGAGGACAACCCTTTATTTACTGTGATGGATAAGCAATTAGATCAAATGCGTAAGAGTGTTGCCCTTACGATCAAGAATGCGCAAGAAAGCCTGAATTTGACATTGAAAGATCTCAAGTCTAAGGAGAAGGCTATTTTGGATAAAATGGGTAACGTTCCAACTCAAGAACGAGAATTCATGAATTATAAGCGTGATCAAGAGATTGCTCAAGGTGTTTATTTGATATTATTACAAAAACGAGAAGAGGCATTATTGAAATTAAATAAAAGTATGAATAGGGCATTGATTGTTGATGAGGCATTTGTGAAGAGTACACCCGTGGCCCCTCGTAAACTATATGCTGCTCTCGCCGTGTTTTTATTGACAATTGTGGTTCCTGTCGTATATTTATTCTGTAAAGAGCAACTTATAGAACTAAAAAGAGAATACGATAAAATAAGGAAACAAGCTGGCGTGATATAATGGATACTGATATATATATATGTTCTAAGCCATTGCAATATTTTAATGTAAGAAATATTGGATATGGAAATGCATCTTCAAAAAAGGTTCTAATTATTTTAGGACATTTTAGGGATGCGGAATTGTTCTTTCATCAAGTTAAGACATTTGATGATACATGGAATGATATATTATATTTCAAAGATTTGTTTCCTGTATTAGGCGTTCAACGTGAAACGTAAGAAAGCGGTAACAGTTAAATCTTTATCTACGCTTTTCAAGTACTCTTTTACAGACATTTTACCGTCTTGCTCGAAAACTTGGTTTAACAAGGTAGACTCTTGGAAGAATTTGTTCAAGCGACCTTGAGCAATTTTATCCAACATGTTTTCCGGTTTTCCTTCTTCACGAGCTTTTTCGCGACCGATCTCGAATTCGTGATCGATAACGTTTTGAGGAATACCGTCTTTATCCACGGCAACAGGAGCCATGGCTGCCACTTGCATGGCGATATTTTTCTTCACTTGGGTGTCAGCTGCTTTGTTGAAACCAACAACGGTTGCCAACATGTTTCCCGGGTGAATGTAGATCACGCAATCTTCTGCTTTTACAGAACCGTAATAGCTTAATTCCAGTTTTTCACCGATAACACCAGTTTGTTCTGCAATCTGGTCTGCGATGCTTCTACCATCCAGTTGGATAGCCAACAAATCTTCGGTAGTTGCAGGCATATTAGCTAAAGCGGCGTCAAGAATTTTGGTCGTGAAAGCAATGAATCCCTCGTTTTTAGCCACGAAGTCTGTTTCGCAGTTCAAGGAAACCATAACTGCATTCTTTCCATCGGTTTTGGCCAAAACGCATCCTTCTTTTGCTTCTCTGTCTGCACGTTTGCTTGCAACAACAAGACCTTTCTTGCGGATGATGTCAACGGCTTTGTCGAAATCTCCCTCAGCTTCTTGTAATGCATGTTTGCAGTCCATCATTCCGGCGTTTGTTGCTTTACGCAACTTCATCACGTCTGCTGCTTTTATTTCCATATTCTTTAAACCTCCATGTTAATTCAATTTCAGAAGTTAGATCATTCAATCTAAAATCTGAAATCTAAAGTCAAAAATTAATCTATTCTTCAGAAGCGGTTTCGCTTACTTCAGCTACTTCATCCTGAGCCTCAACTTTCTCGGCACCTTTCTTGTCTCCTTCTTTCTCTCTTTCGGCTTTTCTTTCGGTCAGACCCTCTTTGATGGCTCCGGCTACCTTGTCGATAATTAAAGAAATAGAAGTTGATGCGTCGTCGTTAGCCGGGATTACGAAGTCAATTCCTTCCGGGTTTGAGTTCGTGTCCACGATAGCGAATACTGGAATTCCCAACGTGTTAGCTTCTTTTACAGCGATGTACTCCTTCATCACGTCAACCACGAAAAGAGCTGCCGGAAGACGAGTCAGGTCAGCGATGCTACCCAAGTTCTTTTCCAATTTTGCTCTTTGACGAGAGATCTGAAGTTTTTCCCGTTTTGAAAGGTGAGAGAAAGTACCGTCTTTTTCCATCTTGTCGATGGTGGTCATTTTCTTCACGGCTTTACGAATTGTCGGGAAGTTGGTCAACATACCACCCGGCCATCTTTCAGTCACGAACGGCATGTTGATATTAGAAATTTTTTCAGCAACAATGTCCTTAGCCTGTTTTTTTGTTGCAACAAACAGAATTCTTCTACCTGATTTAGCGATCTGTTTCAAAGCTGCACTTGCCTTGTCCAACATGATGGCTGTTTTGTTCAGGTCAATAATGTGGATATCATTACGCTCCATGAAAATATACGGAGCCATTTTAGGATTCCATTTACGGGTAAGGTGTCCAAAGTGACAACCTGCATTTAATAATTCGTCGAAATTTGTATTTGACATTTTGTGTCTCCTTTAAAGTTTACATTCTTAAATTTAATCAATTGCCGGGTAGTTCTCCACAGAAGTCCCGCCAATTTAGATACTAAACTCCTATTAACGTTTAGAGAATTGGAATCTCTTACGAGCGCCAGGACGTCCCGGTTTCTTACGTTCCACTTCACGCGGATCTCTGGTCATGAATCCTGCTGCTCTTAGTTTTGATTTATCCTCTGCGTTTACTTTCACCAATGCTCTGGCAATTCCCAAACGTAAAGCTTCAGCTTGTCCGTTGAAACCTCCACCTACAAGGTTTACCTTGATGTCATATTGTCCCAACACACCTAATAATTCAAGCGGTTGTTTTACAATATATTGGAGGGTAGGCAATGTGAAATATTCTTCCAGGCTTTTCTTGTTGATCGTAATATTGCCTTTTCCTTCGTTAAGATAAACGCGGGCTACCGCTGTTTTTCTTCTACCTACTGCATTTACTACTTCCATACCTTGTTATTTAAGTGCGTTTATATCAATTACTTTAGGCTGTTGTGATTCATGGTTGTGCTCCGGTCCTACGAACAGGTGCATGTTCTTGAATACAGCTCTTCCAAGGCGATTTTTAGGAAGCATACCTCTAACAGCATGTTCCAGAATTCTTTCCGGGAATCTTTTCATTTCTTCTGCCGGGGTAGAAATCCGTTGACCACCGGGGTACTGGGTGTGTCTACGATACT